>OIZE01000018.1_pt1 | contig 190985 bp, 152 predicted proteins | sample 1588421 | NCBI WGS metagenome assembly OIZE01 (sample SAMN03283251) | human gut metagenome | biome: human-associated habitat; material: feces | host: Homo sapiens | place: USA | collected 2013 | reverse complement strand
CACTTGATTTTTTCCGGGAAACGTGTTACACGAATAGCATGAACAATGACTGGTATCAGCATTGTTGGAACAAGAAACATTGTCAGATTTTTCAGGCGTTTGTGCAGGCTGCCGGTAAGCAGAAAAAATGAGAAATTTTCATAGATACAGAGGTTTACACTTGATTTTTTCCGGGAAACGTGTTACACGAATAGCATGAACAATGACTGGTATCAGCATTGTTGGAACAAGAAACATCGGCAGATTTTTCAGGCATTTGTACAAGCTGCCTACAAGCAGAAAAAATGAGAAATTTTCATGGATACAGAGGTTTACACTTGATTTTTTTTGGGAAACGTGTTACACTAATAGCATTAACAATGACTGGAGGAAACAATCATGGTTGTAATTGAAATGGAAAATGGAAAGAAAATCGAACTGGAGCTGTATCCGGAAATTGCTCCGATTACCTGTGAAAATTTTGAAAAGCTGGTAAAGCAGGGCTTTTATAATGGTCTGATTTTTCACCGTGTGATTCCGGGCTTTATGATTCAGGGCGGCTGTCCGGATGGAACAGGCATGGGTGGCCCAGGCTGGAATATTAAGGGCGAATTCGCTGCAAACGGTGTCAAGAATGACCTCAAGCACACCCGTGGTGTGATTTCGATGGCACGGGCAATGAACCCGAATTCTGCTGGTTCGCAGTTCTTCATTATGCACGAAGATGCACCGCATCTGGATGGACAGTATGCTGCATTCGGCAAGGTCGTTTCCGGCATGGATGTTGTGGATGAAATTGCAAGCGTGCAGACGGATTACGCAGACAAGCCGCTGACCCCGCAGGTGATGAAGTCTGTCACCATCGTAGACTGAAAGTAGTGCGATTGGCACAATGGGTTATCACACAAAGCAAAAAGAACGTATTCTTGATTTGCTGAAAACCTGTGCAGGCGAACACCTCACCGTTTCCGACTTGGGAAAGCAGCTGGAAGAAAACGGCACACCCGTTGGAACGGCGACGATTTACCGCTATCTGGAACAGCTGACGGAAGAGGGCGTTCTCCGGAAATATATTCTGGATGGAAAATCCAGTGCGTGTTATCAGTATCTGGGGGAACATGCGACGTGTCAGGAGCATTTTCACTTGAAATGTCTTTCCTGCGGAACGCTGTTCCATGTACAGTGCACGTTTCTGGATGAGATGCAGGCACACATTGCAGCCCACCATCATTTCCAGATTGACCATACCAAAACGGTACTTTATGGATATTGTGAGCAGTGCCAGAATGCCCAGCAAAAAAAAGAATCGTAAGAAAAGCAGCATACAGTTGGAACAATCTCCAGCTGTATGCTGCTTGTTTTATTGAAATGCTGGCGGAAATGGGGATGTTTGCTGTTTCGGCGGCTTTTCATAGATACGAACTGGAGCATGGTCTAAAAAGCCAGTCTGTTGCCGAACCGCCACAGATTTGACTTGTGGCTGATAGATTTTTACCGGAGCATCTGTGGGTGTCTGCGGTTGTTTTCCATATTCCATACCGATTCCTCCTTAGAGATAGGGCTTGAGCCGATTCAAGTACGCTTCTTCCTGCTGCATCATTTCTGCCCCTTGTTTCCGGACAGAGTCCGTCAGGTTGGCGTGACGGTTCATCAGCTGGGAAAGCTGAATCAAGCCCATGTTTGTTCCTTCCACCATCAGTTTTGCAACTTGATGGCTGTCTGTACCGCCCAGACAGTGTAGGCGAATGCTGGCACTGCTGCAAACCTTTGCGAGCGTGCCCAGTTCTTTGGGGTATTGATAGAATGTTTTCATCTGCTGCCGGATTTTTTGCTGCTGGGTTTCGTAGTAGTCCAGCTGGGTGCAAAGTTCTTTTCGGAGGTCAGCATCTTGAGTGTGTTCCAGAACACAAAAGATGGCATCTTTTCCGACCGCAGCATTTTTATACAGTCCGTTTAAAACGGAAATCTCTGCTTGTTTCATAAAAAATTCCTCCTATCTGATTCCGGAAATAGTATCTGCCAAATCGGCGAAATTATCCGCAAACCATCCAAAAAACATTGACAAAACTGTAAAAATCCAGTATACTGAACATAGATGTAGATTTGCAAAAAAAGAAGTTTAAAAGAAGAAAGTTCGAGGTGCAACAATGAAAAAGAAACAATTTTTATGGCTGATGATTGCCATCGGCATCTTGTCTACTGGGAGTGGGTGTGACTCTGTAAAGCCGGTGTCTACCACGCAGGAAATTCCGACCGCAGAAGAAACCAATCTTGTGACAACTGCTCCGATTTCTGAGGCAGAACAGCCAACAGAAACGACAACCGTTCCGCAGATTGCAGATGTTCTGACGACCGCAGCGACAACCCCAACCACAACGGGCGAAGAATTTGTAGATACTTCATTGGTGGATTTCCTGATGGGACAGATGACGCTGGAGCAAAAAGTTTGTCAGATGTTTATTGTCACGCCGGAATCGTTGACGGGTTATAATGGGGCAGTCACAGAAGCGGGTGCACTATCGAAAGAATCCTTTACAGCCTATTCGGTTGGCGGACTGATTTATTTTTCGGATAATCTGGAGGATGCTCCGCAGACAGTTTCAATGCTCTCCACCATGCAGGATTATGCACAGGAAACAACCGGTGTTGGCTTGTTCTTGTCCGTAGATGAAGAGGGCGGAACAGTTGCCAGAGTGGCGGACAATCTCGGCACAACCAAGCTGTATGATATGGAATATTACGGCGAACGGCACAACCCCGAAGAGGCGTATGCCATCGGAAATACCATTGGCTCTGATTTGATTCAGTTCGGATTCAATGTAGATTTTGCCCCTGTTGCAGATGTCAATTTAAATCCGAATAACGAATTGGGCAGCCGAATTTTCAGCAATGACCCGGATATTGTTGGCGATATGGTTTCGGGTGTTGTTTCGGGCTTGCAGAATATGGGTGTTTCTGCAACCTTAAAGCATTTTCCGGGGCTGGGTGCTGGAGATGGCAACACCCACTATGATGATTTTGTCCTGATTGACCGTTCTTATTCTGAATTGAAAGAAGAGGAATTTAAGGCGTTTCAGGCGGGCATTGATGCCGGAGCAGATTTCGTGATGGTGGGACATCAGATTACCACCGCCGCCGGCGACCAGTTGCCGAGTGATATGTCTTATACCGTTGTTACCGATTGGTTAAAGGGCACGTTGGGCTTTAATGGCATTGTCATCACCGATGCACAGAACATGGCAGCGATTACCGAAAATTACAGTCCAGCAACCGCAGCAGTCCAGTCGGTTTCCGCTGGAGTGGATGTGATTTTGATGCCGATGGATCTTTCCAATGCGGTCAGCGGTATTTGTGATGCGGTCGAGGCTGGCACAATTTCCGAAGAACGCATTAACGAAAGCGTCTATAAAATTCTGATGAAAAAGTTGGAAATGGGCTTGCTGACGATGCCGGAAGAAGACCCGGATAGCACCACAACCAGCACGACCACAACGGACATCGCATTCTAATTGTAAACAATTTGTTTCTTATTGAGAATTAGTATTGACAAACAGAAAAAGGTGTGCTATACTAGAATCACAGTTCAAGAACGGACTGCACAAAGAAAAAAATTCATGTCAATACGATTCAAGGAGGAACGAATATGAAAAAGTTTGTATGTCAGGTTTGCGGTTACATTTATGAAGGCGAAAATCCGCCGGCAGCATGTCCAGTATGTAAAGCTCCGGCAAGCAAGTTTGTAGAGCAGAAAGAAGAAAAGACTGAGTGGGCAGACCAGCACTTTGTTGGTGTTGCAAAGGATGTTGATCCGGAAATCGTAGAAGGTCTGCGTCAGAACTTTGAAGGCGAATGCTCCGAAGTCGGAATGTATCTGGCAATGGCAAGAGTGGCACATCGGGAAGGCTATCCGGAAATCGGTCTGTACTGGGAAAAGGCAGCGTATGAAGAAGCAGAACACGCTGCAAAGTTCGCAGAACTGCTGGGCGAAGTTGTAACCGATTCCACCAAGAAGAATCTGGAAATGCGGGTTGCTGCGGAAAGCGGTGCTTGTGCAGGCAAGAAGGCTCTGGCAGCAAAGGCAAAGGCTCTGAATCTGGATGCCATTCACGATACTGTTCACGAAATGGCAAAGGATGAAGCAAGACACGGCTGTGCATTTGCAGGTCTGCTGAAGCGGTATTTCGGCGAATAAGCGATTCGCTTTCTATTGACAGGAAATCATCATAAAAAAGCCGCCATTCACAGCGAATTTTCCCTGTGAATGGCGGTTTTTGGTTTTGAAAAACATCCTCAAAAAAGAGAAAAACTTAGTCCTTGCGAATCAGGAACTTTGAGAAGCCGATAACGTCCAGCAGGTCGAATGTCTGATCTTCATTCCAGTCATATTTTTCCAACGGCCATGCAAGTCCCGGTGCATCATCAGTCAAAATGAACAGCTTCCGTTTCATACCAATTAAATCCACAACATTCAGAGCACCGTCCCCGTTGATGTCGCCCTTGATGGTGGTTTCGCTTGGATCGGTCGGGTCAGTCGGGTCGGTTGGGTCTACCAACTTTGCAGCTGGCAGCAGTGCAATCTTATAAATCCGAGAGCTGGAGTTGCCCGTACCAACGCAGACACTGTTCAGTGTTGAAAGATCTCCCCATGCCTTCTTGATATCTGCATAGCTGAAATATGCAATCCCCTTTTCCTTATCTACATCATAAGCAGCGACCGTTGTCCAATTACCCCACTCTTTATCCATGAAGTTCAAGTCTGGATTCATGATGTCCGTATACTGAACGGCAATTTCCACATCTTCGCTCAGTTCTGAACCGCTCACCATCTGTGCATCAAAATAATTGGAATCTGCGGCAAAAGTACCGCCGTCAGCGTTTTCATAGATTACCTTGATTGCATCAGAAAGGTCACTGTGCTTGTATTCCGGCAGGTGACGTTCGCTACCCCATTTTACGCTAGAATCATCCAGAACGGAAAGCATGGCATCAATGACTGGTTCGGATGCACTGAACCACTGTAAGCTGCTGCGGTCTAAGTATCCATGGCTTTCAGAAGCATTGCTTCCGTTGTTGATGGCATTGTTGTCCCAGAGGAAGCACGGAATGCCGAGTTTCTTTGCCCAATTCAAATAGTAGGTTGCCCAATCTACTCTTGCTTCCGTGTTGTTGTAGTTGGATGCACTGAATTCCCCGATGACAACTGGAATATCTTCATTGGTGAATGTGGTCTGAATATCCTTGAAGATCTTGTCCAGTTCTGTCTTGTTGGTGTCGGAGAATGTCATGTGGTCGCCGTCACCCATTGCAAAGTTATACGGGCAGTATGCATGAACGGAAGCAGCGATATAGTTATCATCTTCCGGAATCTCCAAATAACCATAAATGGAAGAATATGCAGAAGCTGCATAGCCCGGAATCATCAGCAGACGGGTGTCCTTATATGGAGAATCCACGCTGCGGACAGTTTCAATGAAATCATTGTCCAGCTTGTTGACAACTTCATAGCAAGCTTCGTTTCCGTTCCATTCCAGAGCACCGGAATTTGCGGCTCTTGGTTCGTTCATGCCTTCAAAAATCAGGTGCTGGTCATAGTCTGCAAAATAGGTTGCAATCTGTGTCCACATCTGTTTCAGCTGCGGAGCCATTTCTTCGTAAGCAGTTGCAAAGTCGGAACGGTTGATCCATTCTTCGTGGTGCAGGTTTAAGATGACATACATGCCCTGCTGATACGCATAGTCAACGACTTCCTTAACCCGTTCCAGCCAGCGGCTATCAATCGTGTAGACCGGATTGCCGTTTTCATCGGTGGTCTTGGTCACGTGGCGGAACCAGCTGGTCGGAATCCGGACAGAATCAAAGCCTTTTGCCTTGATGGTGTCTACCATTTCCTTGGTCACTGCCGGGTTACCCCAGGACTTTTCAAAGCTGGTGATGTCGTCATAGTTGCCGTAACCGGTACTGTCCAGAGAGTTCCCGATGTTGAAGCCCAGTCCCATTTCCTGTGTAATTTCAAGGGCACTCATAACGTCCGCAGCATCTGCGTCCACTGGCACCATTGCCGCAAACGGAACAAGACAAGCAGCGGAAAGTGCTGCTGCTAAGATGCGGTTCATTTTTTGATGTTTCATAAATTCCTCCTTCGATGATCCATCCTGCAATTTGCAGAATTGTGAAAATAATTTCCTCCCACGAGCCTGTATTTTGTGAAAAAACAAAAGTGCTCCCTTATAGTATAAAAAAATTTCTCCGGTTTGTCAATGCTTTTTATCGTATTTGTCAAATTTTATGGCTGAAGTTTCAAGAAGTGCCCGAATTCGTCGGGGAATGGCAGTCAAAATTTGAAAAAAATACGAGGAAAATGTTGTTTTTTGTAATTTTTCTCTGTACAATCGTCAGAAGATGTGCTATAATTGAGGGAACGAACAGATACAAAGAACAGGAGAATGGAGGAAGGTTATGAAAGGTTTCCAACGGGCGGTCGGTTGTCTGCTGGCAGTCGGATTCTTGGGGCAGATGCCAACACCAGTGATTGCAGCAGAAACACCGGCTGTGATTGAAATGCCGTATGCTTCTTCGCTGACGGCAAAAGATGGCAGCATTCGAGTGGTCTTGCAGGACAGCCGAAAGGTGCATGTGACCATTCAGAAGATGACGCAGGAGGGTTCGGATGCTTACTATGATGTGGTATTAGACCCGACACAATCCGGTGCAGCTACCACTGAATATGTTTTTTATCTGGATTGCTGTGAATATAATCTCAGTACAGCTTCGTATGTATCAACCTATCAGCTGACGATTGCTGATGAAAGCACACCGGAAGCGGTCTATACCGAAACAGACATTGCGATTTTTGACCCGCATTTTTCTGATACAGTCAACACGACTTGCTATCGGTATGCGGTTACCATGCTGAAAGGAACGACGGGTGGCGTGGTTGCAACCGTACCGAAAGAAAGTATTTCCAATGGTGTGCGAACGGTAGAAAATCAGGTGACCTTGCGATATGTTCCGCAGACAACAGGCGTTACCGGAAGCACCACGACAACAACTACCACCACTACAACAACGATGCTCACAACATCTACCACATCCAAAACAACTGCAACCACAACGACTATGCCAATCGCAACAACATCCGCTTTGACAACGACTACCACAGAGCCAGCGTTCAAACTGGGAGATGTGGACGGAAATGGAATGATTGAAGTTGCCGATGCGGTTTTAGTTTTGACGTACTATGCGAAATCAGCCGCAGGAATTGCGGTGACGATTGATTCCAGATTGGCAGATGTCAATCAAGATGGAATCGTAGATGTTGTGGATGCAGTCGGCATTCTGACGTACTATGCAAGACAGGCAGCCGGATTGCCGCCGACATTTTAAAATGTATATCAATGAATTGGAACAATTATAGGGGGTATTTTTTATGGAACAAAAGCAAATTTTCGGTGTAATACTTGGTGTTATTGTTTGTATTGTCATGCTGTTTGCAGGACTATATTTGACTGGACAGATTGGAAAGAAAAAGAATGTTGTTCCGGCAGCTGCGGAAGTACAGACTACAGAAACAACTGACACTACCATGACAGCAGCAGAAACAACAGCAGAAACCACGACTGTAACAACGACCACCACGGCACAATCAGCGGAATCCTTGTCCGCAGCAGAAAAAGAACGGCTGCACACGATTTATGGAGAAAAGATGACGGTTGTCGGGGATTCGATTGCCTATGGATTCAATGCCTACGGCTATGTTTCCGATGAACAGAATCTGGCACAAGGCTCTGTTGGGATTCGGAACATTCATGATTTCACCTTTACAGATAATGACGGGCAGGAAGTAGATGTATTGGATGCCCTCGAAGAACGACAGCCAGCATACATTTATATGTCTATGGGCATGAATGATGTCAATATGTGCACCGAAGAAGAATACATCAACTATTATCAGGAGGCAATTTCCTCCATTCAGCAGCTTTGCCCGAATAGTAATATCATTGTCGCTGGGATCACACCCGTTGCATCAGATAGTGACTATACCGACAATGCGGAAATTCGGAAATTCAATGACGGTCTGGAACAGATGATTGCCGATTTACAGCAGCCCAATGTGGTTTATTTTGATGCCTATTCGATTGTTGCTGACCCGGATACACAAGACATGAATCCGGATTACTCCGGCGGGGATGGCATTCACCTTGCCTCTACCGTTTATCAGGAATTGCTGGATGCGGTGTATCCCATCATGGATACGATGCCAATACCGGATTCCATTCGGGAACTGCTACAGCAATCGAATGATGCAGCAGGCACCGAGGAAACCGAAGAAGAAACCGATTTTGATTCTGGAGCAGATTCCGGAAACTGGACAGATTCTGAAACATACGAATAATGCGAATCAGTCTTTTTGCAGCAGCGGTTGCAGAAAGACTGATTTTTTATTTTTTCCGGCGAAAACGCTTGAAAAAAAAAGAACGCTATGCTATAATAACAATAATGTCATGTAGAAAAAGAGAGGTTACTATGCAGGAAACGACAAATTTACAGAAAACCATGTCCATACAGGCTTGTACCGAACGGGTGCAGAAAATCGTAGCAGTTTCTTACCCGTGTGCAAAAGCATATGTACATAGCTTTGGCTGCCAATTAAATGTATCGGACGGGGAAAAAATCAAAGGGTTGCTCCAGTCAATGGGGTTTTCGCTGACCGAAACGCACGAAGATGCAGACGTGATTGTATTTAATACCTGTGCGGTACGGGAAAGTGCAGAAGACCGGGTATATGGAATGCTGGGTGTGATGAAAAAGTATAAAGAAACCCACCCTCGTACGATTTTGATTTTAAGCGGCTGTATGGGTTCTGAACCCAAGACGCTGGAAAAAGTACGGGCACACTATTCCTTTATTGATATTCTCATGGGAACTGCCTCCATCGGGGAACTGCCTCGTCTGTTGGCAACCTATTATGATACGAAAAAATTCGTCTATGATATGGATAGCACTGCAATGCCGTCCGAACAGATGCAGCAGGTTCGCAACAGCGGATTCAAAGCGTCTGTTCCGATTATGTACGGTTGCAACAACTTCTGCACCTATTGCATCGTTCCGTATGTACGGGGACGGGAACGCAGTCGGCAGCCGGAAGTGATTCTGCGAGAAGTCCAGCACTTGATTCAGGACGGATACAAGGAAATCATGCTGCTGGGGCAGAACGTCAACTCCTACGGAAAAGATTTGGAACAGCCCATTTCCTTTGCAGAATTGCTGCGGAAAATCAACGCCATGGAGGGTGAATTTGTCATCCGGTTTATGTCCTCCCACCCGAAGGATGCCACACCGGAATTACTGGATACGATTCTTTCTTGTGAAAAAGTGGGGCAGCATTTGCACTTGCCAGTACAGTGCGGCAGCGATGCCATTTTGTCTGCCATGAACCGCCGCTATACGGTGGAACAATATTTGAAAACCGTCGATTATCTTCGGGAACGCCGACCGGATTTCTCGCTGACCAGCGATTTAATTGTTGGATTTCCGAATGAATCCGAAGCAGATTTTCAGGGTACACTGGACTTGATTCAGCGAGTTCAGTATGATAACCTATATACATTTATCTATTCCAAACGCAGCGGAACAAAGGCTGCCAATATGCCGGATGCAACTTCTGATGCCGAAAAACGGCAGCGAATGGAACGGCTGCTGACCTTGCAGCGAGAAATCGCCACCAAGAATTATAAACGGTTTTTGGGCAGAACCATGCGGGTTCTGGTAGAGGGCGACAGCAAGCGTGGCGATGGCTGGCTGTTCGGTAAGAGCAACGAAGCCATCATTGTGGAATTTATGGGCAATCGTTCCTTAATCGGAACTTTTGTTTCTGTGCAGATTACCGAGTCGAAAAACTGGGCAGTCAGCGGCAGATTATTAGATGATGAGAGAAAGGAAGCTGTGCAAAAATGACAGTCGAGGAAGCAGTACGGACACTGGGAAAATGTATTCAGGCAGACCCCCGTTATCAGCAGTATCAGCAGGCAAAACAAAACAATGATGCCGATACGGCTTTGCAGGAACAAATCGGTGCATTCAATATGAAACGGATGTCCTATCAGCGGAAGATGGACGAAGATCCGGAAGAAAATGCAGAAGCCTTGCAGACTCTGGAAAAAGAACTGGATGCCCTCTATACGGAGATTCTGCAAAATCCGAATATGGTTGCATTTCAGGAAGCCAAGGATAAAATGGACAGCATGACCAAGCAGATTGATGCCATTATTACGCTCTGTTTGCAGGGAGAAGACCCGGACACCTGTCACCCAGATCTGAGCCAGTGCAGCGGCGATTGTTCCGCCTGCGGCGGCTGCCACTGATTGAGGTGCAGGATTCATGGAGATACAGAAAGAAAAGCTCTCTCCGATGATGCAGCAGTACTTTGCACTTAAGGAAAAATATCCGGATTGCGTGCTGTTTTTCCGGCTGGGAGATTTTTATGAAATGTTCTTTGACGATGCCATCCGGATTTCTCGGGAACTGGAACTGACACTGACCGGCAGGGACTGCGGATTGAAAGAACGTGCCCCGATGTGCGGCATTCCGTATCACAGCGTGGATATGTATTTGAAACGGCTCGTGGAACGGGGCTATAAAATCGCCATCTGTGAACAGCTGACTGATCCAGCTACCACAAAGGGACTGGTGGAACGGGATGTCATCCGAATCGTAACGCCGGGGACACTGATTGAAAGCAACTTGCTCGAAGAGGGAGCGAACAATTATCTTTGCAGCCTGTATTTTGAAGAGGGCGGCGACTGTGGACTTTGCTTTGCAGATTTGTCCACAGGGGATATCATTGCTCTGCTGCCGGAACAGAAGAATTTAGAGGCAAATGTGATTGATGCCCTCTCTCGCTATACACCAGCAGAAATTTTGATGAATGAAGATGCTCTGTTGCTGAAAAGCGTGATGGAGTTCATCAAGATTCGGTTGCAGTGTGTCGTCACGATGCGAGATGCAGAATGCTTTTCCGCAGAACGCAATCATGATTTTGTGTGCCATCAGTTCCAAGTGCCGGAATTGTCCTATTTACAGCTGCCGGAAACGGGTTCAGAAACAGCAGCTGTTTATGGTATGATGGACTACATCAAGGAAACCCAGAAGAATCAAATTGCCCGATTTATTTCCCTGACGGTCAACGATGATGATGCTTATTTAGGGCTGGATTTCAATGCAAGAAGAAATCTGGAACTGACCGAAACGCTGCGGGGCAAAGAACGAAAAGGTTCGCTGCTCTGGCTGATGAATACCGCAAAAACATCCATGGGAAAGCGAATGCTGAAAACATGGATTGAACAGCCGCTCGTTCAGCCGGCAAAAATCATGGCTCGGTTGGATGCCGTGGAAATTTTCGTCAAGAAAAGCGTTGTTTTGATGGAAGTGCGGTCGATTTTAGATTCTGTCTATGATTTGGAACGCCTGATGACACGGGTGCTCTATAAGACAGCAACCCCAAGAGATTTGAAAGCACTGGCAACAACGGCAAGACAGATTCCAGCATTAAAGGCAGAGCTGGAAAAGGTTGCAGACCGCAAGTTGCTGGCAAGACTGCTCTCCCAGATTTCCAATCTGGATATGGTTGCCGATTTGGTTGACCGTGCAATTGTGGAGAATCCGCCAGTTTCCGTCAAGGATGGCGGTGTGATTCGGGAGGGCTTCCATCAGGATTTGGATTATCTCCGGGGTATCATGAACGGCGGCAATCAAATCATTGAAAAGATGGAACAGTCCGAACGGGAACGTACTGGCATTAAAGGCTTGAAGATTGGATTCAATCGGGTGTTCGGATATTATATTGAAGTGACCCGTTCCTATTATGATTTAGTGCCGGATGATTACGTCCGGAAGCAGACGCTCACCAACTGCGAGCGATTCATTACACCTGACCTGAAAAAGACGGAAAACGATATTCTCAGTGCCAAGGAAAAAGCTCTTCGGCTGGAAGAATCGCTGTATATTGAAGTTCGGGACTGCCTTGCTGCACAGCTGAAGCAGGTACAGGAAACCGCCTCAGCGATTGCACAGGTGGATGTATTGGCAGCATTCGCAAATGTTGCGATTGAAAACCAGTACACAAAGCCGGAAATTGCCATGGATGGCGTGATTCAGATTCGGGGCGGCAGACATCCCGTTGTGGAACGGATGCTCAGCGATGACATTTTTGTGCCGAATGATACCTATCTGGACAACAAAGCCAACCGAATGCTGTTGATTACGGGTCCAAATATGGCAGGGAAATCGACCTATATGCGACAGGTGGCATTGATTACGCTGATGGCACAGATTGGCTCATTTGTTCCGGCAGATTATGCGAAAATTTCTGTTGTAGATAAGATTTTCACCAGAGTTGGAGCATCGGACGACCTGACAGCTGGACAGAGCACGTTCATGGTGGAAATGCACGAGGTTTCTGACATCCTGAAATATGCAACGCCAAACAGCCTTGTGATTTTGGATGAAGTTGGACGAGGCACATCGACCTTTGACGGTGTGAGCATTGCCCGAGCCGTTGCAGAGTATATTTGCAACAGTCGGCAGATTGGTTGCAAAACGCTCTTTGCAACGCATTACCATGAATTGATTGATTTGGAACATACCATTGAGGGTGTGAAAAATTATAGTATTGCAGTGAAAAAGCATGGTGATACCATTCGATTCCTGCGAAAAATCGTGCCGGGCGGCATTGATGACAGCTATGGCATTGAAGTTGCCAAGTTGGCAGGGCTGCCGGAAAAAGTCGTCAAGCGTGCCAGAGTTCTGCTGCGGCAGATGGAACAGCAGACCGCTGCCCAGAATCAGAAGCCGGAACAATCAGACGATATGCAGTATAGTTTTGCTGCGATGCAGCAGGAACAAGCGGTTCAGATGCTGAAAAAGACCAACTTACAGGAACTTTCTGATGCGGAATGCCGACAGGTTCTCGAAGAAGTAACGAATTTGCTGCGAGGTTGACAGCGTCGCAGGCATAGACAGAAAGGAGCACGGCTGTGTCAAAAATTGCAGTGTTGAGCAAAGAAATTTCAGAGTTGATTGCAGCCGGAGAGGTGATAGAACGGCCTGCCTCTGTTGTGAAAGAGGTCGTTGAAAATGCAATTGATGCAGAGGCAAAGCATATTACCGTCGAAATCAAGCACGGCGGAACAACTTATATGCGAGTTGCAGACGATGGCTCTGGCATTGCATCGGAAGATGTGCCGACGGCATTTTTCCGCCATGCAACCAGTAAGATTCACGAACGCAAAGATTTGGAATCCATCTATACGTTGGGATTCCGAGGGGAAGCGTTGGCATCTATTGCAGCGGTTTCCAAAGTGACCCTGCTGACGAAACGCCGAGAAGATGAATATGGAACGCACTATGAGATGATTGGCGGAACGCCGACAGGCGAACCGGAGCAGGGCGGCTGTCCGGATGGAACAACGATCATCATTCGGGACTTGTTTTTCAATGTTCCGGTACGGCAGCGGTTTATGAAAAAAGATGTGACAGAAGCCAACGCTGTCAGCCAGATTGTGCAGAAAATTGCGTTATCGCATCCGGAAATTTCCTTTCAAATGATTCGGGATAATCGAATGGAATTTTGCACAGATGGCAACGGCGATTTATACGCTGCGATTTATGCCTTGTTTGGAAAAGAGTTTGCCCATGATTTAATCCCCGTGCAGTATGACGATGGATTTTTACGGGTGAGCGGTTATGTCGGAAAGCCGCTTTATTCCAAGTCGAACCGCACATTTCAGCATTTCTTCATCAATGGACGGTATATTCGTTCTCGTGTGTGCAGTGTTGCACTGGAAAGTGCCTATCAAAATTTGATTATGACCGGAAAGTTTCCAACGTGCGTGTTAATGCTGGAGATGCTGCCCGTGGATTTGGATGTCAATGTCCATCCGGCAAAGGCAGAAGTCCGGTTTACCAGCGAGAAAAATGTTGCAGACAGTTTGTTTTTTGCGGTGAAAAATGCACTGCTGGAAAACGGGCTGATTTATGACTTTCAATTTCGCCATAATGCACAGGACTGGACGAAACAGCCAGCTGTTTCCACGCCGATGCAGCAACCAACATTGCCGCACTTGAAAGAGCCATCTGACCCGTTCGCCTCAAAGGCAGAGCCGGAAGTAGAATCTCCACCGCCGCCACAGACGATTTACCCGACGCAATATCATTATGACATCGGGGAAACCATGGCAGCATTGATGCCGGAGGAAACCCGTCCGGCAGCCCTTGAGAATCCGCAAGCGGAGCATACAAAATCAGAATTAGAATTGGAACAGAACGCAGAACTCGAACCGCAATCGGAAGCAACTGCATTGCCGGAAACGATTCTCCCTCTGCCAACCGCAACGCCAGAATCATCCGTTCCGGAGTCACTGCCGGAAAAGCAGACGATTTTACCGGAAATCCGTGTGATTGGGGAAGTGTTTCAGAATTATATTCTGGCAGAAATCCCAGCGGAACAGAAACTGGTGATTTTTGATAAGCATGCTGCTCACGAACGGGTGATTTTTGAACGGCTGAAAAGCGGTGCAGCCAAACAATATCAGCAACTTTTGATGCAGAAAACAGAAACACTCTTGCCAATGGATGAATTTGCATTGATGCAGGAGCAGACCGAACAGCTGGCAAATATGGGCTTTTCGTTTGACTTCTCCAATCCGCCCTTTTTGCGGACAACGGCTGTTCCAACTTTTTTGCAGTCACTGAACATTGATGAAATTGTCACGGAGATTGCACACAATTTTGCACTTGGAAAAATCAATCCGCAGACGGCATATTTAGATGATTTACTGCACACCATGGCGTGCAAGGCAGCAATTAAGGCACATGATAAAAATGATTTGGCGGAATTGCAGGAACTGGCTCAGATTGTCTATGCAGATGAACAGGTTCGGCATTGTCCGCACGGCAGACCGGTGATGTTTGTTATCAAAAAACATGAACTGGAAAAACAATTTAAGAGGGTATGAGATGCAGACAAAAGAAAAAATCCCGATTCTTGCTGTGGTAGGGCCGACCGCCTCCGGAAAGACTGCCCTAGGCGTAGAACTTGCAAAGGTATACAACGGGGAAGTGGTTTCGGCGGATTCCATGCAGATTTACAAGGGCATGGACATTGCAACCGCAAAGCCAACACCGGAAGAAATGCAGGGCGTTCCGCACCACTTAATTGACATTCTGCCACGGGATACCATTTTTAATGTTGCGGATTATGTAAAGCTAGCGGAACAGGCGATTGCAGACATCATCCAACGTGGAAAACTGCCGATTCTGGTAGGCGGAACAGGGCTGTATCTTGCATCGCTGCTGGACAATGTGCAGTTTGCAGAAACCAAACAGGATGCTGCCCTGCGGAAAGAGCTGACAGACTACGCAGAAACACACGGGACGGAAGCCCTGCACGAGCGATTGAAAGCAGTTGACCCAGTCGCTGCTGCGGCGATTCATCCGAATAATGTGGTGCGAGTGGTGCGGGCGTTGGAAGTGACATTGCTGTCTGGCAAGCCGTTCAGCGTACAAAAAGCAGAGAGCCGCACGCAGCCTTCCCCGTATGATGCTTGTATCATCGGGCTGGACTATGAAGACCGGCAAGTTCTGTATGACCGTATCAATCGGCGAGTGGATTTGATGGTGGAAAATGGACTGGTGGAAGAGTCCTATGCCGTCTGGAAAACCAATCCAAAGCAGACCGCAGCAAATGCCATCGGATACAAAGAATTGATTCCCTATTTCACCGGAGAAAGCGATTTATCCGCCTGTATCGACAAATTAAAGCAGGAAACACGCCGATATGCCAAACGGCAGCTGACTTGGTTTAGAAAAAGAACGGATGTCGTGTGGATAAAATTGTACAAATTTAACAATAACAAAGAAATCTTAGAAAAATCCAAGAAAATTATAGCCAAACAGCAATTCTTGTGCTATAATAGAATAGGTCTTTTTGAAACAACAGAAAAATGAGAAGAAAAAGACCGGATGCGTAGGAAGGAGCAGTTACAATGAACAAAATGATGAACTTACAGGATGTATTTTTAAACCAGGCAAGAAAAGAAAAAATCCTGGTGACCATTATTCTGATGAATGGTTTTCAGTTTAAGGGCATTGTCAAAGGATTTGACAGCTACATTGTCATCCTGGAATGCAACGGAGAACAGAATCTGGTGTATAAGCACGCCATCTCTACATTAAAACCAACTCGCCCCATTGCGATTCTCGATGCGGCAGAAAAAGAAGATTGATTGAGGTATGGATTCTAACACAAGAATGATGCACATTCTGCTGATTGTGCTTTCGATTGCCATCATTGCCACCATTGGTACGATTTTTTACCACTTTGTGGACACGCAGTATAAGACAGAAACGGCAGTTTCTGCTACAGCGGAACAATCGGAAACCTTTCAGGGGGTTTATGTGCGAGATGAAACCGTATTGACCTATAACGGCTCTGGTGCGATTAGTTATAACGTGCCGGACGGCGGAAAGGTCGAAAAGGGCGGAACGATTGCGGAAATTTATGCCGACCAGTCCGCCATTGAAACAAATCAGCAAATTGCAGCGTTGCAGCAGGAATTGAATCTGCTGAATCGTATCTCCAATCCCGGCATTTTACAGAATGCCCAGCCGGCAGAATTGTCCACACAAGTGAAACGCTATTATAATCAGATTACTTACTGCAAAGACAGCGGAAACCTGTCTGGCTTGCAGACTGCAAAGAGTGATTTCCAGATTGCCTTGAGTGCTTATCAGCTGGTCGTCAATCAAGGAGCAGAAAACTTTTCAGAGCAGGCAACTGCCGTTTCGGAAGAAATCACCAAGCTGCAAAATTCCAAGAAAGCTCCACGGGATACCGTAAAGGCAGCTTCTCCGGTTTATTTTGTCAGCTATGCAGATGGATATGAATCCAAGCTGACTACCGACAACATCGACAAGCTGACCATTGATGACATCAAAGCGGTGCAGAATAACAACGGTCTGCAAAGCGATACGATTGTGGGAAAAACCATTGACAGCTACGGCTGGTATATGGTGGGTGTCATTGACAATACCACATTGGAATATCAGGTGGATGATGAAGTCACTTTAAAACTGGCAAATTCCGGTGCAACGGCAAATGCGGTGATTACCGATTTGCGGACAAGCAGCGACCCAAAAGAAACGCTGATTGTATTGCACTGTGATTATATGACATCGGATTTCGTAAAGAACCGTTCCGAACGGGTCGAAATCATCAAGGGTGAGTATGAGGGCATTCAAGTGCCGAGAAGTGCCATCCGGTTCAAGGAACTGGAGGAAACTTCTACCAACGTACTGACTGGTGAAGAAACGACCACCAAAGTCAATTACCGTGGCGTTTATGTCATGGACGGCGAAACGGTTGCGTTCCGGAAATTGGATGTCATCTATGAAGGCGATGACTATGTATTGTCTTCACTGAATGCCGGTGACGGCTATTTGATTCTTTATGATTCCATTATTGTAGAGGGGATAGATGTAAATGGAGAATAGTTTTGATTATATCACGGAAAACTATAACCGGATTTACAACGAGATTGAAGCGGCAAAGGCAAAATACCGGAAGCCATCTGACCATGTGGATTTCATGGCAGTGACCAAAACGGTTGCACCGGAAGCCGTCAATCACGCCATTCACTGCGGTATTTCCCTGCTGGGGGAAAATCGGGTGCAGGAATATCTTTCCAAGCGGGACTTTTATGACCCGTCCGCAACGGTGCACTTTATTGGACACTTGCAGACCAATAAAGTCAAATACATCATTGAAGATATGGCACTGATTCACTCTGTGGATTCGGTACATCTTGCGAAAGAAATTGACCGGCAGGCTGCCCGTGTTGGAAAAGTGCAGGAGATTTTGGTGGAAGTCAACATTGGTGATGAAACGTCCAAGAGCGGAATCGCACCGGAACAGTTAGTGCCGCTGCTCGAAGAAGTCGCAACCTTCCAGAATTTGAAGGTAAAAGGCTTGATGACCATCCCGCCAGCCGGAGAAAATGAGAAATTTCTATCAAAAATGCAAGATTTATATCTTGACATTCGCAGCAAAAACATGGATAATATAGATATGGACATCCTTTCCATGGGCATGTCCGGCGATTACGCAAAAGCCATTCAGTATGGTGCAACCCTGGTACGAATCGGCTCAGCACTTTTTGGTGCAAGAGTCTACCGATAAAATGAACCTGTGACATAGAAAAAAACAGGCTTCCTGTACTGAACCCGCACATTGGCAGTCAGGCAGAGAAAAAGAAAGATAGAACGTGCGGAGAACGGAGATTGTTATGAGTTTTTTTAATGGATTGAAAGATTTCTTTATGCCGAACGAAGACGAGTATGCAGAACCGACCGAACCGGTCACCAAAAAAGAACCGGAACAGCCGGCAGCAGCTGCACCATCGCCTCAGCCGAGTTCTTCTTATGAAAGCAGCAGCTCTGCTTATAGCAGTGCATCTTCTTACACACCGCCGGTGAACCCAGCACCAGCTCCCAACGAACCACCGAGAAATAATCGTGTGGTCAACATCAAGGCAACGACCCAGCTGCAAGTGGTTCTGGTAAAGCCGGAACTGTTCACCGATGCAAAGCAGATTGCAGACCATCTGATGGCAAATAAGACCGTTGTTCTGAATCTGGAATCCGCAACCGAAGCCAACAGAAGACGGATCATTGACTTCCTGGTGGGCGTTGCCTATGCACAGAACGGCAACATCAAGCCGGTTGCAAACCAGACTTATATTGTAACCCCGTATAATGTTGGATTCGTTGGTGATGAATTCGTGGGGGAACTGGAAAATAACGGTTTGATTATGTGATGAACCGCAGAGAAACAGAATCGGAATCGGTTTTCTTTTCCCGTTTGCAAGACCTCGCCGACCGCTGTCGGCGGGATTGTGCACCTGATTGCACCATGTTTCTGGATGAAATGCAGTGTGCCGCTGCGGACGCATTTTTGCAGCGGCAGGCGGAATTGGCGTATCAATTCTGGGGCGGTTATGAACAGGCAGAGCGAAAGTGCTGCTGTTTGTATCCGGATTTTCTGGAGTTCGATCCGGCTTGGGTCGGATGTCGATGCGTCACCATCCGCTATTCCAACCTGCAAACACTGGAGCATCGGGACTTTTTGGGGGCAGCATTGGGCTGTGGACTGAAACGGGAAACCATCGGCGATATTCTGATTGAAAAAGGAAAAGCACAGCTTTGGGCGACCGATGCCGCAGCTGCACTGCTGGTGCAGTCTTTGGAAAAGGTAGGGCGTGGCGGCGTTCGCTGCACGGATACAGAACCGTTCTCCATTGTTCCCGTCCGGAAACGGATCGAACACCATGGAACGGTGTCTTCTCTTCGGTGCGATGCAATTGCGGCAGTGGTTACCAGACAAAGCCGGGAAAAGGCGGTCAGAATCATTCAACAAGGTTACATGGAGCGAAGCGGTCACACCGTTTTGCAGCCATCCGAACATATGCAGACCGGTGATATTTTTGTCATACGGGGCAGCGGCAAGTTCCAGCTGATTTCCGTATCCGAACCTTCTAAAAAGGGAAGGCTGCATATTTTCATTGAACAATATAAATGAGAGGTGGGCACAGAAATGATTAGTGCAAAGGAAATTCACGAACTTCGATTTGAAAAAGCTGCTTTTGGCTATAAGCAGGAAGACATTGACGAGTTTCTGACACAGCTGGAACAGGAAGTTGAAATTGCCGAACAGGAAATGGCAGACAGCAACGAAAAGATTCAGGTGCTGGCAGACAAAGTCCGGGAATATATGCGGGACGAAGATGCCCTGAAGGATGCCCTGTTGGGTGCACAGCGGGAAGGTCACCGGATTATTGCCGAAGCAAATGCCAAGGCTGACGGCATTATTGCCGATGCCAAGAAGCGTGCAGATGCCATGATGGACGAAGTAACCGTCAAGCATGAAGCCCTGCTGGCAAAGAATCAGGCAGAAATCGACGAAGCACATCAGGCTCTGGCAGATGCCAGAAAGCAGGTTGCAGACTTCAAGAAGGCTCTGTTTGATATGTATAAAGAACACTTGCAGATGCTGTCAACCATGCCGGAAGAAGATGATTTGGAATTTGGCTTTACACCGCAGCAGGATGAACCGGAAGAAGAAGTACCGGAACAGGAAATCCCGGTGGTATCCGCTCCGACTTCTGACCCGTTTGCCTCTTCGCAGTTCTCTGCAAAGACCATTCAGGGTTCTTATGATTCGCACTTTGGCGATTTGAGCGATGATGAAGACGAGGATGCGTAAACAAGCCGCACTTCATCGTATTTGAAAATTGCCTGCACAACAGGCAGCAAAAGGTAATTCAATGAAAGGAGGGTTCTTTCCGGCTGAAAATGGACTGGGAAGAACCAGATACAGATATGGCACAGGATTATAATGCAACATTGAACTTGCCGAAAACAGCATTTCCAATGCGTGGAAATCTGCCGAAGCGAGAACCCGATGTGCTGGGAAAATGGGAAGAGCAAGACCTGTATGAAAAGATGGTTCAAAAGAATCAGGGTCGTCCGATGTATGTTTTACACGATGGCCCGCCGTACGCAAACGGGGAAATCCATCTTGGTACAGCATTGAATAAGGTTTTAAAAGACTTTATCATTAAGTATAAGAACATGAGCGGCTTTTGTGCACCGTATGTACCGGGTTGGGATACCCACGGCCTGCCGATTGAATTGAAGGCATTGAAGTCCATTGGTGTGGAAAACGGTGCAATTTCTCCGGTAGAACTGCGGAAGCACTGCAAGAATTTTGCGATGAAGCACGTTCAGAATCAGATGAAGCAGTTCAAGCGTCTGGGCAGCTTGGGACATTATTGTGACCCATATCTGACCTTGAAGCCGGAATATGAAGCAAGACAGGTGGAAGTCTTTGGCGAAATGGCAAAGCGTGGCTATATGTACAAGGGCTTGAAGCCGGTATACTGGTGTCCGGATTGCCAGACTGCCTTGGCAGAAGCAGAAATTGAATATGAAAACGACCCATGTGATTCTATTTATGTAAAGTTCCAGGTAATGGATGACAAGGGCGTGTTCTCGAAGCTGGGCATTGACCCGAAGCAGGTTTACTTCGTTATCTGGACAACGACCACCTGGACCATTCCGGGCAACCTCGCTGTTTGCGTTGGCCCTGATTATGAATACACCCTCGTAAAGGCTGGTTCGGAATATTACTGCATGGCAGTAGAACTGGTTGCACCGACCATGAAAGCAGCTGGTATCACCGATTATGAAACCATCGGCACATTCATGGGCAGCGAACTGGAACACATCCAGACCAAGCACCCGCTGTATGACCGGAATTCCATGGTCATTGTCGGCGACCATGTTACACTGGAAAGCGGTACAGGTTGTGTTCACACCGCTCCAGGCTATGGTGTAGAAGACTTTGAAGTCTGCAAGAATTATGATGAAATCGGCATTCTGGTCTGCGTCGATGCACACGGCAAGCAGACCGCAGAAGCGGGCGAATTTGAAGGCATGGACACCCAGCAGGCAAACAAGGCAATTGCTGCAAAGCTGGTAGAATGTGGAGCAATGCTGGCAACTGAACGGATTGTCCACCAGTATCCGCACTGCTGGCGTTGTCACCAGCCGATTATTTATCGTGCAACCGAACAGTGGTTCTGTTCCGTTAAGGGCTTCAAGGATGATGCCATCCGTGCAATCGAATCCGTTCAGTGGATTCCGGAATGGGGCGAAGAACGCATCAAGGGCATGGTACGGGATCGCAGCGACTGGTGTATTTCCCGTCAGAGAACTTGGGGCGTGCCAATCCCGATTATTTATTGTAAGGATTGCAAGAAGCCAATCATCAACGACACCACCATCAAGAACATTGCAGATTTGTTCCGTGCAGAAGGTGCAGATGCATGGTGGACAAAGGATGTCAAGGACTTCATTGACCCGTCCGTTACCTGCGAATGCGGCTGCAAGGAATTTACCAAAGAATATGACATCATGGATGTTTGGTTTGATAGCGGCGTTTCTCACACTGCAGTTATGGAACAGTATGATTGCCTGCGTTGGCCGGCAGATTTGTATCTGGAAGGTGCTGACCAGTATCGTGGCTGGTTCCAGTCGTCCTTGCTGACTTCTGTTGTCTATAAGGGCAAAGCTCCGTATAAGGCAGTTTGTACGCATGGCTGGGTTGTAGACGGCGAAGGCAGAAAGATGTCCAAGTCTTTGGGCAATGGCATCATGCCGGATGAAATCATTCAGCAGTACGGTGCAGATATTCTCCGTCTGTGGGTTGCTTCTTCCGATTATCATTCTGATATCCGGATTTCCAAGGCAATTTTGCAGCAGCTTTCCGATGCGTATAAAAAGATTCGGAACACCGCAAGATATATTCTGGGCAACCTTGGCAACGGGGCAGGCTTTAATCCAGATACAGATATGGTTTCCGATGATCAGCTGCATGAATTAGACCGCTGGGCATTGATTCGTCTGGATCGGCTGATTGACAAGGTACACGAAGGGTATACCAACTTTGATTTCCATGTGGTATTCCACAGCATTCACAATTTCTGCACGACCGATATGTCCAACTTCTATCTGGACATCATCAAGGATCGTCTGTACTGTGAAAAGGAAACCTCCGTTGCAAGACGGGCTGCACAGACAACCATGTATCGCATTTTGCGTGGTATGACGTTACTGCTCGCTCCGGTACTCTCCTTCACCGCAGAAGAAATCTGGGGCTTTATGCCGCACGGTGCAGCGGATGACACCGAAAGCGTCTTCCTGAACCAGATGCCGGAAAAGAGCGGTCTGGTTGCAGACGATGCATTCACAGAAAAGTGGAATCTGATTTATCAGACTCGTTTGGATGTCAACAAGATGCTCGAAGAAAAGCGGAATGAAAAGGTAATTGGGAAGTCGCTCGAAGCTGCGGTAGAAATTGCCGTTGCAGACGATGCCGCTTATGCAATTCTTTCTGAAAATAGAGAGCTGCTCGAAAAGGTTCTGATTGTATCCAGCGTAACAGTAACAAAGACCGATGCAGCAGAAAATCAGTATCTCATTACAACAGCAGCTGGCGAAAAGTGCGAGCGTTGCTGGATGTATTCGACAACGGTCGGCGAAGACAAGACACATCCGACACTCTGTGCAAGATGTGCACACGTCATTTCTGAATAAAAGACGATGATAAAGATGACAGCCTGCCGGTTTTGTGCGGCGGGCTGTTCTTGTCCTCAGCTGGAAAGGGAGGAGCGTTTCACTTGATGATCCTATCTTGTATCTGCATCGTCTTGCTGGTCGGGGTTGACCAGTTCATTAAATATTGGGCTGTGCATACATTACAGCCACAAGGCAGCATTCCGTTTATCAAGATTGGCGGAAAAGAAGTTTTAAACCTGACCTATCTGGAAAATCAGGGTGCAGCATTCAGCAGCTTTTCGGGAATGCGGTGGTTTTTAATCGCTGTCACCGTCTTATTGATGGTAATTTGTGCAGTGCTCATGGTGAAATACCGAAAGCGTTCCAAGATGATTCCGATTTGTTCCGCATTGATTATTGCAGGCGGCATTGGAAATCTGATTGACCGTTTATTTCGGGATGGAAAAGTCATTGACTATCTGGATGTTCGGCTGTTTCATTTTGCTGTGTTTAACTTTGCAGATTGCTGCGTGGTGGTCGGTGTTTTCCTGCTGGCAATTTATATGCTCTTCATAGAGGGCAGCTCGAAAAAATCCGACCGGAAAGAAGGTTCTGCATGAAAGAACCATTGACGTTTACGCCGGAAGCGGTCGGGCAGCGTTTGGATAAATGGCTGGCGGAACAGGACACCTTGGACTTGACCCGTTCGGTAATTCAAACTCGCATGGAACAGGGCGATGTCACCGTCAATGGTGCAGCCGTTCCCAAGAATTATAAAATTCGCAGCGGTGATGTCGTGCAGGTTATCATTCCAGAACCGGTTTCATTGGAGCTTGTACCGGAACCAATTCCGCTGGACATTGTCTATGAAGATGATGATTTGCTGGTGGTGAATAAGCCGAAAGGCATGGTAGTACATCCTGCTCCCGGCAATCTGACGGGAACGCTGGTACATGCTTTGCTGTATCACTGCGGTGACCGGCTCTCCGGTATCAATGGCGTGATTCGTCCGGGCATCGTGCACCGCATTGATAAGAACACCAGCGGCTTGCTGATGGTGGCAAAGAACGACCACGCTCACTTGAAACTGTCGGAACAGATTCAGGCACATACATTCACAAGAGCCTATCAGGCGATTGCCATCGGGCGATTCTCGGAAAAGTCCGGAACGATTCATGCACCGATTGGGCGGCATCCCGTTGACCGGAAAAAAATGTGTGTCACGCAGAAAAATTCCAAGGATGCCATCACGCATTATACGGTGTTGGCGGAGTCCGGCAACTATACGCATCTGCAATTACAGCTCGAAACGGGCAGAACGCATCAAATTCGGGTGCATCTGGCATATCTGGGGCATCCAGTGTTGGGTGATGATGTGTATGGAAAGCCGTTCCCGAACCTGACAGGGCAGTGCCTGCACGCCGGAAAAATTGGATTCATGCACCCGACCACGGGCGAATATATGGAATTTACCAGTCCGCTGCCGGATTATTTTCAGGCAGCTTTGCGAAAACTACGGTTTACAGAAGCAGAAGGGATGGTGCAGCCATGAAGAACGATGTTTGGCTTTTCTCGGATTTAGATGGAACATTATTGCCATCTGACAAGCGGATTCCGGATGACCTGCGAGACGGCATTCAGCAGTTTGTCCAGCAGGGTGGTCATTTTACGATTGCAACAGGGAGAACCATTGAATCTGCTCGAACCTACTGGGAACAGCTTTCCGTAAAAGAGCCGATGATTTTATTCAATGGGGCAATGATTTACGACCCTGTTTCCGAACAGATTCTCTATCAACAGCCGTTGTGTGCATCCGCCAGAGAAATGGCAGCTGCGGTTCTGAAGGAATTTCCGCAGGCAGGCTCTGAGATTCTCTGTGCAGATGGAACGTATGTCATTCAGAATACCATCTATGAGCAGCAGCACGTTGCCATCTGTCAGGTAACGCCGAAATACTGCACGCTGGAAACTATGCCAGACATTCCGTGGATGAAGATTTTATTTGCGGTTGACCCGTCCGATATGCCTCGCTTGCAAGCGTTTATTCAGGCACAGAACTGGACAGATGTAGATTTCATTCAGTCATCCGACAGCTTTTATGAGATGCTGCCGAAACAGGTTTCCAAGGGCAGTGCACTGGTGGAATACCGAAAGCGGTTTCATTTAGAATCCCCGTCTATTGTAGTAGCAGCCGGGGACTATGAAAACGACCGTGCGATGCTGGAAGCGGCAGATTATGGTGTTGCTCCGGCAAATGCACAGCCTGCCATTCAGGCGATTGCAGACCATGTTTTAACCCATACTTGTGATCAAAAGGCGATCTTAGAATTGCTTTTATGGATACAATCAAAATTTTAACAACGGAGGGAATTTCCATGGAGGAAATCACAAAGAAAAAGTTACAAGCGATTGCTTGTAAAGTGCGGATGGGTGTCATTGAAGGCACTTATTGTGCAAAGTCCGGACATCCGGGCGGTTCGCTTTCCATCAGCGACTTGCTGACGTATCTTTATTTTGCAAAAATGCACATTGATCCGAAACAGCCGGAAATGGCAGATCGGGATCGGCTGGTACTTTCTAAGGGACACTGTGCACCGGCATTGTATGCAACACTGGCACAGCGTGGTTTCTTCCCACAGGAAGAATTGCAGTCTTTGCGGCACATCGGTGCAATGTTGCAGGGTCACCCGTGCATTCATACACCGGGCATTGATATGTCCAGCGGTTCGCTCGGACAGGGCATTTCCGTTGCCTGTGGTATGGCTCTGGCTGGCAAGCTGGATAACGCTGCTTATAAGGTTTATACCATTTTGGGCGATGGCGAAATTGAAGAAGGTCAGGTCTGGGAAGCAGCGATGTTTGCATCGCATTATCATCTGGACAACCTGCTGGCAATCGTAGACTATAACGGCTTGCAGATTGATGGACAGCTCTCTGAAGTTTGCTCTCCAGAACCGATTCCGGAAAAATTTGCAGCATTCGGCTGGCATGTCATTCAGATGGATGCTCATGATTTTGATTCGATTGAAGCAGCGTTTGCAGAAGCAGAACAGATTGTGGGACAGCCGGTTGTCATCGTGCAGAAGAGCGTAAAGGGCAAGGGCGTTTCCTTCATGGAAAATCAAGTTGGCTGGCACGGCAAAGCACCGAATCAGGCAGAATATGAACAGGCAATGGCGGAACTGACCGCACAGTTGCAAGAACTGGAGGGTTAAGACATGGCAGGCGAAACAAAAAAGAAAGCAACACGGGAAAGCTACGGCGAAGCACTGCGGGACTTTGCAGAAACCTATGAGAATCTGGTCGTACTGGATGCAGACCTTGCAGCTGCAACCAAGACCGGTATCTTTAAGAAAGCATATCCAGAACGGTTTTTTGACTGTGGTATTGCAGAAGCCAATATGATGGGCGTTGCAGCTGGTCTGGCAGCCTCCGGAAAGATTCCGTTTGCCAGCACATTCGCAATGTTTGCCGCTGGCAGAGCCTATGAAATCGTTCGGAATTCCATTGGTTATCCGCACCTGAATGTAAAAATCGGTGCAACCCATGCTGGTATCTCGGTTGGCGAAGACGGTGCAACTCACCAGTGCAACGAAGATATTGCCCTGATGCGTACCATTCCGGGCATGACCATTTTGAATCCGGCAGACGATGTAGAAGCAAGAGCCGCTGTAAAGGCAGCCATTGAAATGGAAGGCCCAGTTTATCTGCGATTTGGCAGATTGGCAGCTCCGATTTTCAACGATCCGGAAACCTACCAGTTTGAAATCGGAAAGGGCATCACCTTGAGAGAAGGCAAGGATGTCACATTGGTTGCAACCGGTCTGATGGTATCCGAAGCACTGGATGCAGCAGAACAGATGGCAGCAGATGGTATTTCTGCAAGAGTTGTGAACATCCATACCATTAAGCCGCTGGATGTTGATTTGATTGCAAAGGCAGCCGCAGAAACGGGACTGCTGATTACAGTCGAAGAACACAGCATCATCGGCGGACTGGGTGCAGCAGTTGCAGAAGCAGTTTGCGATACCTGCCCAGTGCCAGTGGTACGAATTGGGGTCAATGATGAATACGGACATTCTGGTCCGGCAGTGGATTTGCTGAAAGAATTTGGTCTATGTGCAGAGCATATTGTAGAAGTCACAAAGGCATCTATGGCTAAGAAAGCATAAGAAACAACAGATATGATTGCAACGGAACTGCTCCAGGTGCAGAAAGTAACTGCGAGCAGTTCTGTTTTTTAAAAAGGAAAGATTTAGAAAATGTCTCTCAGTTTCATGTGCGTTCGGAGGAAACAAAAAATGACGCATAAAAAGCGTTCGGTCACACCCGTACAACTGATTGCACTGGGCTTTCTTATCATGATGCTGCTTGGGACTGGATTGTTGTTGCTGCCAGTTTCGCAGCGAAATCCGGGCAGCCTTTCAATTGTCGATGCTGCTTTTACGGCAGTCAGTGCCGTATCCACCACGGGGTTGACGGTTGTCGATACGGCGAGTACCTTTAGCACGTTTGGATATGTTGTGCTCTGTATTTTAATTCAGATTGGCGGTTTAGGAATCACGTCCATTGGTGCAGGGCTGATTGCGTTTACAGGCAGAAAGCTGCGAATGCGGGATCAGGTTCTGGTGCAGGAAGCCTTGAACTATCCAACGATGAAAGATGTACAGGTTTTGATTCGTTCAGTTTTGATTACAACGATTACCGTGGAATCTTCCGCAGCATTTGTGGGATGGTTTTTATTTCGCCGACAGTTTGATGTTCTTCCGGCGTTGGGAATTGCGATTTTTCACAGCGTTTCCACGTTTAATCATGCGGGGTTTGATATTTTAGGCGGATTGCTCTCTTATCGAAATGATGTGGGGTTACAGCTGTTGACCATTGCAGAAAATATTTTAGGGGGCTTTGGATTCTTTGTCATTCTGGATATTTTGCAGAATCGGCGGTTTCACAAGTTCAGTTTACATACCAAAGTTGTGCTGACCACTTCCGGATTTTTGGATCTCACCAGTTCGCTGTTACTGAAAGCAATTGAAGGCGACTCGCTTTCCTGGGTGAATGCGTTCTTTATGGGCATCACTTCCCGAACATCAGGCTTGACAATTGCGAATGTGGGTGATTTTTCCAATGCCAGTCAGCTTTTGATTTCTGTATTGATGTATATCGGTGCATCACCAGGGTCTACTGGCGGCGGCGTAAAGGTCACCACAATTTTTGTGCTGTTTCGAACAATTGTAGCATATCCGAGGGGAGAACAGCCCGGTGCATTCCGGAAACGGTTTTCAGCTGGGACGGTACAGCAGGCAATGGTTATTTGCAGTTTAGCAATTAGCATTGTATTTGCCATTTCGTTTATTCTTTGCCTGTTAAATCCGACACTGCCATTCTTGTCGCTGCTCTTTGAAACTGCATCGGCATTCAGTACTGTGGGACTTTCGACCGGAATCACCAGTTCTGTTGCCACATTGGGGAAGTGGCTGCTGATGGCGGCAATGTTTGGCGGAAGACTGGGCACATTAACTGTGGTTTCGCTCTGGTTCCGGAAACATCGGCAAACCATTCTGCTGCCAGTGGAAAGCATTTCTGTTGGATAATGGCAGCGATGGACTTACAGGAAACATCAGACAGAAGAAAGGAGAACCATTGTGTTTGGAAAAAAAGTGAAAACAGAAAACGGATTGTATGGAATTATCGGATTGGGACGGTTTGGCTATGCACTGGCACAGACCCTCTCGGAATCCGGAAAAGATTTGATTATCATTGACGAAAACGAATCAAAAATCAATTCTGCGGCAGCGTTTACCGACCACGCCTATGTGGTGCAGGAGCTTTCTAAGGAGAATTTCCGAAAAGTCGGAATTGATAACTGTGATGTGGTCATCATCTGTATCGGAGAACGGATAGACACTTGCATCTTGGCAACGCTGAATGTTATTCAGCTGGGTGTGAAGCGGGTCATTGCCAAGGCAACCAGTGCAGAACAAGGCTGTGTGCTGGAACTGCTGGGAGCAGAAGTAGTCTATCCGGAACGGGATATGGCGATTCGTCTGGCAAATCGGTTGCTTGCACCGGGCTTTCTGGACTTTATCACGCTGAGTGAAGAGGTTGACTTGATGGAATTGAGCGTGACACAGAAAATTGCAGAGAAAACCGTGCAGGAAATCAACCCTCGAAAGATGTTCGGCATCAACTTGATTGCAGTCAAGCATAATGGTTCTTTGGAGATTGAAATTAAGCCGGATACCGTTCTGCACCGAGGCGATACCGTTTGTGTCATCGGGACACGGGAAAATATCCGGAAGTTTGAGCGGTTCTTGAACGAATAACTGCAGAAAATCCATCCATTAGAAAAACAAAAATCCGTCCATGGGAAATTCCACGGACGGATTTTTTCTATTTGGAGTTTGGAAAACAAATGGTCACTGTAATAGCCGATGCACAGCATGGTCAATCTTTCTGGCAACATCGGCACGATTCATGGTGTACAGATGAATGCCGTCTACGTCCTGTGCAATGAGGTCTACAATCTGCTCAATGGCATAGGCAACGCCAGCATCTCGCAAGGCTTCCGGATTGTCCTCATACTTGTTTAGAATATGCAGGAATTTTTTCGGGAGCGTTGCACCGCACAGCTTTACCATGCGTTCGATTTGTTTCTTGTTGGTCACGGGCATGATTCCTGCTTCGATTGGAACAGAAATACCAGCCTGTGCAACTTTGTTGCGGTATGTATCAAAAGCATCGTTGTCTAAGAATAGTTGTGTAATAAATTGCGAAGCCCCTGCATCCACTTTTCGCTTTAAGGTTTCCAATTCTTCTGCTGGGCTATGCTGCTCCGGATGTCCCTCCGGATAGCAGGCAGCCATGAGATGAAAGCTGGAATCATAGTCATGAATATACGAAATCAGTTCGTTGGCATGGGAGAATCGACCGTTCGGGGTTGCCGTTTCCGAACGGTCGCCCCGTAACGCTAAGATGTTGTGAATGCCGTTTTCCCGCAGCTGTTCCAGAATGCCGTTCAAGTCAGATTCGGAGAGATACAGGCAGGGGAGATGAGCAACACTTTCTGTCTGGCAGGTATTCTGAATATAAGATGCAATGCCAACCGTATTCTTGCAATTTGCTCCGCCGCCAGCTCCGTAAGTTACGCTGATAAAGTCTGGTTTCAAGTCTTGCAGAGCGTCCAATGTCCCATAAATGACGCTTGGCTCAGAAGTCGGCTTTGGCGGAAAAATTTCAAAGGAGAATGTCGTCTTATTTGGAGAGCTCACACCGTACCTCCTGTGCGGCACAAACCAGATGTTCCAGACTCGGAATGGTTTCCTTGTCGCCTCTGGTTTTCAGACCGCAGTCCGGATTGACCCAAAGCTTTTCAACCGGAATCTTTTCCAGCATCTTGTGCAGTGCCAACTTGATTTCTTCCACAGACGGAACTCTTGGAGAGTGGATGTCATAAACACCTGGGCCAACTTCTGTCCGGAAGTGGTGTTCCTGTAAGCTATCCAGAATCTTTAAGTCCGAACGGCTTGCTTCAAAGGTAATCACATCGGCATCCATATCATCAATTTCAGCGATGATGTCTGTAAATTCACTGTAGCACATATGGGTGTGAATCTGTGTTTCCGGCTTTACACCGCTGTGCACCAGACGGAATGCAGGGATTGCCCAGTCCAGATAGTCGCTGTTCCAGTCAGATTTCCGCAGCGGCAGTTTTTCCCGAAGTGCTGCTTCATCGACCTGAATCATGGTAATGCCGTTTGCTTCCAAATCCAATACTTCTTCCCGAATGGCAAGAGCGATTTGATAAGCACTTTCTTTCAGAGAGATGTCTTCTCTTGGGAACGACCAGTTCAAAATCGTAACTGGGCCAGTCAGCATACCCTTCATCGGCTTTTTTGTCAGGCTCTGTGCATAGACAGACCAGTTTACCGTCATTGGCTTTGCACGCTTTACATCGCCCCAGATGACCGGTGGCTTTACGCAGCGAGTACCATAGGACTGTACCCATGCATTCTGGGTAAATACATAGCCGTCCAGACTTTCACCGAAATATTCTACCATGTCATTCCGTTCAAATTCGCCGTGAACCAGAACGTCCAGACCAATTTTTTCCTGCAACGCAACGCAATCTGCAATCTGCTGTTTGTTGAATGCCTCGTACTGTTCCTGAGAGATTTCCCCTTTCCGGAATGCGGCACGGTTTGCACGAACAGCGGCAGTCTGTGGGAAAGAACCAATGGTGGTTGTCGGCAGCAGCGGCAGACCGAAGGTTTTCTTCTGAATCTGTTCCCGTTCTGCGAATGCTGGCAGACGAACAAAGTCTGCATCTTTCAGAGCAGCAACCTGTTCCTGAACGGATTTGTTTGCACCGCTTCTCGGAGTTGCGAACAGAGCAGCATTCTTCTGGTAAGCAGCGGTTTTCTGCGGATGTTCTGCAGAGAGAATCTGCTTCAATTCTTTCAGTTCGGTCAGCTTTTCCGCAGCATATGCAAAGTGCGACAGCACTTCTTCGGAGAGCTTGTGTTCATTGGCTGTGGTATATGGAACGTGCAGCAGCGAGCAGGATGTGTTCAGAACAATCTGTTCTGCGTGCTGGATCAGTTCTGCCAGCAGGGAAAGGGTTTTGTCATAGTGATTCTTCCAGATGTTCTTGCCGTTGACAACGCCAGCGAACAGAATCTTGTCGTTTGGGAAGCCCTGTTCTGTAACCAGCTTTGCAGACTGCTTGCCTTCGAGGAAGTCCAGACCAATGCCGTCTACGTCCAGCTTGCAGATGGTATCATAGCAGTCCCGTACATCGCCGAAATAAGTCTGGAGCAGAACCTTTACACTGCCCTTTGCTGCCAGAATACCAGCATACAGCTGTGTAAACAGAGTCTTGTCTTCTGCGGTCATATCCATGACTAAGCAAGGTTCATCGAACTGTACCCAAGCAGTGCCGAGTGTCTGGAACTTCTGGAGCAAGTCTGCATAAGCCTTTACAATATCTGCAACGAAATCCGCAGCTGTTTTCTTGCCGTTGTAAACAGCCAGTTTCAGGAACGTATAAGCACCAATGACAACCGGTTTGGTTTCTACGCCAGCAGTCTTTGCTTCCTGATAGAGGTGGAACGGCTTTTCATCTGCCAGACAAATGGCAGTGTCGTCTTCCAGTTCCGGTACCATGTAGTGGTAGTTGGTGTTGAACCATTTTTTCATGGCAAGGGCTTTTACATCGCCCTTGTCGCCCTGATACCCTCTTGCAGCTGCAAAGTAGGTATCCAGCGGAGCAAGTCCGAGTTCCCGATACCGCTTCGGAACAGCGTTCAGCAAAAAGGCAGTGTCCAACATGCCATCATAGAACGAAAAGTCATTGGACGGAATCCAGTCCAGACCGCTTTCTTTCTGCTGTGTTAAATTGGCAAGGCGAAGGGTCTTTGCAGTTTCCTGCAATTCTGCTTCGGTGCAAGCTCCACGGAAATACTGTTCACTTGCAAACTTTAATTCTCTATGTGCCCCGATACGAGGGTATCCAACAATTGCTGTTTTCATATCAAAATCCTTTCTGGTTGTAAATGCATGGATGCGGAGCATCCGGATTGCTTTTCATTGTACACCAGAAAACAGCTGTTGTAAAATACCGATTTTTCGCTGTTTGCGATAGAAAAAAACTATACTGATTTTGTAGGTGATGGAATTGTTTATGGTTCGTTGCAGGTATGCCGCCGCAGGGCTTCCATGTATGCCGTACCCAGCCGGCTCAAGGTCATATTTTTTCGGGTGACTGTACCAACCCGAATCAATTCCGGAATGGCAAGCGGTCGGGCAATGATGTTTTCCCCGTTCAGTTCCTTGCTGATGATGCCGGTGCTGATGGTGTAACCGTCCAGCCCGACGGCTAGATTAAACAGCGTTGCACGGTCACGGACTTTGATGGTCATTTCCCGTGGGATGGTGCTGAGGATTTCTTCAGAGAAGTAAAAAGCGTTGTAATCGCCCTGTTCAAAACAGAGATAGGGATAGGGTTTCAGGTCGTCCAAGGTGATTTCTGTTTTGGCAGCCAGCGGATGCTTGAAGCTGATAAAGACGTGTGGAGAGGCGGTGAACAGTTCCTCAAAGACCAGCCCATTTTCTGCAATCAATTTTTGAATGACTGCTTGATTTTCACGGGAGAGATACAGCACGCCGACTTCGCTTTTTAGCCGGGAAACATCCTGAATAATTTCAAACGTCTGTGTTTCTCGCAGCGTAAAATCATAGCTTTGATTGCCAAATGTTTGAATGACATCCACGAAAGCATTGACGGCGAACGAATAGTGCTGGGCAGAAACGGAAAAAATTTGTTTCAGCTGTTTGCCGTCCAGATATTTTTCTTCAATCAAGCCGACCTGTTGCAGCACTTGCCGGGCATAGCCTAAAAATTCTTCGCCCTCGTTGGTGGCAATGACCCCTTTGTTGGTGCGGTGGAAGATGGTGATTCGCAGTTCTTTTTCCAGTTCTTTAATGGCAGCAGTTAAACTCGGCTGAGAGAGAAACAGCGACTGGGCAGCTTCGCTCATCGTCCCTTTTTCGGCAGCTGTAACCGCATATTTTAATTGTTGAATGGTCAAAAAATCCACATCCTTTCTGAAATTGTTGCGTGGTAAGAAATCCATTTTATTATACTACAAATACGATTTTCTGTCTACTACAAAACAACGAATTGCAGCATGATATTTTTACAATTTAGACATAAAATCACATTCCTTTTTTTTGGATTTATGATAAGATAGGGAAAGAAGATGCACATCTTTTCTTGCTTTTTGGTGAATGCGACAAAAGATGTGAAAACAGCGTGAAATGGGAAAGAATAGAAAGGAGTTTATTGTGAAACGAAATCGATGCAAAAAAATTGCAGCAGCCTTGCTCTGTATGGTCATGGGCTGCACCACATTGGGGCAGGGCTTTTCCGCAGCCGCTGCGGATGCCACAACATCAGAGGAAGAAGTGGAAATCAACTTTGCGAAAGCTTTGCAGATGTCCTTGTATTTTTATGATGCAAACAAGTGCGGCTCTGGCATTACGGGCGGAAATCTGGAATGGCGTGGGGACTGCCACACGGAAGATGCAGCCGTACCGCTGAAACCAATGGGGGAAGATTACAAGGGCACGAATCTGTCACAGGAGTTTATTGATGCCCATCGGGATATTTTAGACCCGGATGGCGATGGAACGATTGACGTTTCCGGCGGTATGCACGATGCTGGCGACCATGTAAAATTCTGTCTGCCGGGCAGTTATGCTGCCTCTACATTGGGCTGGGGCTATTATGAATTTCGGGATGCCTATGTCGATTCCGGACAGCAATGGCACGTTGAAGATATTCTGCACTGGTTCAACGACTATTACTTAAAATGCACTTATTTTGATGAAAACGGCGATATTTTGGCGTTCTGTTATCAGGTCGGAGAGGGCGACATTGACCACAACTATTGGAACGCACCGGAATTGCAGAACGAAAGCCTGCTGGACTTTGCACGACCGGCATATTTTGCAACAGTAGAAACGCCTGCTTCGGATATGTGTGCAGGGGTTGCGGCTTCGCTGGCAGTGAACTATCTGAACTTTAAGGATACCGAGCCGGAGTATGCGAAACGCTGCTTAAATACTGCTGTCAAGATGTATGAATTTGCAGTCAAGACGCATTCAGAAGCAGAAGACGGAAAAACTGTTACCAGCCTGGGCTATGATGGTGGATTCTATACGTCCAGCTATGATTATGATGAACTGGCATGGGCAGCCGTCTGGCTCTATGAATGCACCGGAAAATATGACTATATTAACGACATTATTGCCGTTGATGAAAATACTTCTGGCGATATGGGCGCACATCCCTATACGGGTTATTTGAAGCGGATCATTGCGGACACCGGAAACTGCTGGCAGAATATTTGGGTGCACTGCTGGGATACCGTGTGGGGCGGTGTGTTTGCAAAACTTGCCCCGATTACCAATACGGCGAGAGATTGGTATATTTTCCGTTGGAATCTGGAATATTGGTCGGGCTTGACGCACGCTGACCCGGGCGGGCCGGACGATGTTCTGTGGAACTTGCCATATGACCCGAAAACAACGCCATTTGTTGCCGATACCACCGACACAACATTTCTGGCAAAAACACCAGCTGGTTTTTCTATGCTGAATAACTATGGTTCTTGTCGGTATGATGCAGCTGCACAGCTCTGTGCACTGGTCTATGAAAAAGAAACGGGCGATGACAAATTTGCAGACTGGGCAGAAGGTCAGATGGAATACATCATGGGAAAAAATCCGATGAATCGTGCATATATTGTCGGCTATTCCAAGAACGCTGCTTCGCATCCGCACCATCGGGCTGCACATGGTTCTAAGACATTGAACATGGATGAACCAGCAGACCAGACACATGTTCTTTGGGGTGCGTTAGTCGGTGGGCCAGATGAAAAGGATTTCCACAACGACCAAACTAAGGATTATATCTATAATGAAGTTGCCGTAGACTATAACGCTGCCTTTGTCGGAGCGTGTGCAGGATTGTACCAGTATTATGGCAAGGCAATGGGGAACAAGCCTGTGGAAAACTTTCCACCATCTGAAGCGTCTATGAAGGGCGATATTCAGGAAATTTATATTGATGCAAGAGTGATGCAGGAAACAGATGCCCGTTCGCAGATTGAAATTTCCATTTGCAACGATACCTCCTTGCCGCCTCGGTACATCAGCACGCTGAGTGCTCGGTATTTCTTTAACATCAATGAAATGCTGAAAGCAGGGCAGACCATTGATGATTTGGACATTGAAATTTACTATGATGAAGAAAATGCCAACACCAACGGAGAAAGCTATGCAACGATTTCCAAGCCAGTCAAATGGGATGATAACGGAACGTATTATGTGGAAATCAGCTGGAATGGCTGTGCATTCTATGGAACAAGAGTGTTCCACTTTGGCTTGATTCCAAAGATGGATGCCAACTATACAACCCACTGGGATCCGACCGATGACTACAGCCGGGATGGTTTGATTTTGGATGAATACACCAGAACGGAAAAAATCACAGCTTATCAGGATGGCGAATTGGTCTGGGGCGAAGAGCCGGAGGGCGGAACGGTTGTGCTGGGTGATGTCAACCGAGATGGAACAGTTAACCTGCCGGATATTGTTCTGCTGCAAAAACATCTTTGCAACAAGGCAACTCTGAAAAAGCGAAATGCAGTTGCAGCGGATTTGAATGCAGATAATGCGATTACCATTTTGGATGCAATTCTGTTGAAGCGGAAGCTGCTGTAAGCTGCAAAAAGAAAAGAATATGAGTAACAAAAAGCCGCCGTTCTCCAGTAATGAGAACGGCGGCTTTGGCTTTTCTTGACAATTCTCCTAAAACCTGGTATAATAATAGAAAGGAGGATGATGAATCATGAAAAAATGGTATCAAAAGTCAATTGCGGTTGTCATGGCAGCAGCGTGCTTATTCGCAGGGGGAACAATTGGTCTTGCTCGGGATTCCCTGCCACAATTGCAACTGACAGCAGAAGCTGCGGAAAAACAGGTGATTGATGTTGGAACAGAATTGACCGTAAGCGGCACATTATCGTATGTGAACGGAAAAGACCGTCCCATTTTAAATTTGGATACCCCCATTGAAGCAACAGTAAGCGGCATGGAAGAAACAGTTACATATGTACGACTGAATGAAGAATCGCTTTCTTATGCAGAAGGAGCAAAATTGAATGTAACGGGAACAGTTGCGATGACAACCTTTTCCGGAAATCAGCAGTTTACCATTTTCTTAGAAGATAATGACATTACAGAAATTCCAGCAGACAGTATGCTGTTTGGAAAAAAGACCTATCAGCTAAATGAACATACACTAAAGGTGATTCTTTGGGGCTATACAGGCAGCCTGTTCGATGAAGTAGAATATTTGTCTATTTATGTAGACAATCAGCTCTCTAATTTTGATAAGATTACAGTGGGTTCGGTGATTGCAGGAACAAGTGATGCACAAGAAGCCCGTGCAAATGTCGATCGTTATTTTGCGATTTCCGGTACAAATAAAATTACAATCACGAATCGTTCTTCTGAAAATGTTTCTACAACGTATCTCTACAATGCCGAAAGCAATCAATTTGAAACGGAACAGACGTTTACGGTTCAAGTTCCAACGAGTTCCATCACTGCGATTTGTGGAAGAACAAATCAGAAAATTACAGAGAGCAACTTCAAAAATAGTATGGTGGCTTCCAGCACAGAGATCACAGGCTGTACAAATGGAACGGCAAGTATCATAAAAAACGGCTATTTTGTGGGTGGCTTTACCGTAACAGGGGCAAAATCGGGAACGATTACCATCACGGGGACAACGGGGACGTATTCTTTCAGCGATGACCCCAATATCAATAGCAGCCATGGAGAATGTGGCTTAGTTGGAAAACCAGATACGTTTACAGCAACGGTTACAATTGACGAACACGGGAATATTGTATCTTCTGAAAAGAGGTTTACCGTTACTATTCCGTATGCATATTTTACAGTCATTGATTCTGTTACAGGAGCAGTTGTTACAAAATCCGGAGCAAATAAAAGTATGGTTCATGCAACGGTTACATCCTGCTCAAATGGCAATGTTACAACTCTGAATGAGGGAAATGAAGTCAACAACAATCCGGATACATTCTTACAGAGTATCACATTATCGGATGCAGAGCCAGGCGTTGTTACCATTCAGGGAACTTGTCAGAGTTATAGTTCTTTGACACCCGAAGAAATGAAAGCTGGTTATACAACACTCCCACATTGTGGAGATGCGATTGAAAACAACTTTACAGTGTCCATTATCATTGACGAAGATGGAAACATTGTAAAAATAGGCGATGTCAACAGCAATCATCTTGTAGATGTTTCCGATGCGGTTGAAGTTTTGAAATATTACGCAAAGAAAGCTGCTGGATCAAATCCAGTTTTCAGTGAAACAGCAGCAGAAAACAATGCCATTTTCAAGCTTGCAGATATTAATAACGATAATGAAATTACTGTTCATGATGCCGTTCTGATTCTGACTTATTATGCAAAAGCTGCAAGCGGAGGACAGCCAACTTGGGAACAGCTGACTTCTGCATAACCAGTTGCTAAAATTGATAAGCTGCAAAAGCACAGTCTAAGGATAGGCTGTGCTTTTTGTATGCACTTACAGTTTTGTTTTTTCTTGACAATATCCCCAAAACTCGGTATAATAGAACTAATCGCATAATCAAGAAAGGAGCACCGCCATGCAAACGATTTTTACCGCTGCGGAATTGAAAGAAAACTATCAGATTTTACTGCGGTTACTGGGGCAGCTGCAAACAGAAAACGATTATCTACAAGCAGCCATGGACAATCTTTCCAAGATTCCCAACAACGCCATTCCGGGCGATATTGCCAATCAGGCGAAAGCCATTGCCATTTCCGAACTGTCGAAAAATCGGGAGAAAACCAATCAGAAGTTATTAGAAACCTATCAAAAATTATACGAAGATTTAAGACCGTTTCTTTTTCAGGAAAACGAAGTCTAAAAAATCCAATCAATGGAGGCAGCTATGGCATCAGAAACCCTGCAAACAGCCATTCAATATACCTATTATCTCTGTGAATTTTACGAAAAAAACGGCGAACGCATCCTCGGCAATCAGCAGCCGCTTGCGGAATTTGCCGGATTTTCCTATTATAAATACCTGTTGTATCTTGCAAATTTAGACCGCCGACTGGAAGAAACAGAAGTGCAGTATTTAAACGACTTGCTGCACTACAATATGACCCTTTCACAGCTGCAAACATTTTGCAAGCGGCATCCATTTACAGCGGAGAGCGTGCAGGATACCTTGCGTGGCTTGCTGGACTTGTGGATTCGAGTGGATTTGGCAGAGCAAGGGGACAGCAGCTTGTCGCTTTTCTTTTTAAATCTGCTGAATCTGATGGGGCTGTCTTTTACTGCCGATACCAACCAGCGAGATGAACGGCAGGCATCTGCCATTGCAGCGATTTTATTGCCGTTGCGAGTCTATCGCAATCGAAAGTTGCAAGGCTGGCGGAGCACTGCAAAAGAAAAGCCTTTTGCAATTCCGAGTGGCTGGAAACCAGCAATGCCAGCTGCTCCCGAAGAGCCGGAAGCAGCATCGGAAGAATCCACCTCCGAAGCACCAGAAGCACCGGAAATCCGTCCGCTGGCGGTGTGTATGGAAGAGCTGGAAAGCCTGACTGGTTTGCAGCAGGTAAAAGAAACGCTAAGCAGTTTAATCAATCTGGTTCGGCTGCGGCAGCTGCGACAGGAACGAGGGTTGCCGCCGCTGCAAGTTTCCTTACATATGGTCTTTTCGGGAAATCCGGGAACGGGAAAAACAACCGTTGCCCGTCTGCTCTCGGAAATCTATGCCGGACTGGGGGTTCTCTCGAAGGGGCATTTGGTCGAAACCGACCGTGCCGGACTGGTCAGCGGTTATGTTGGACAGACCGCCATTCGCACCAAAAAGGTGATTCAAAAGGCATTGGGCGGCGTGTTGTTCATTGATGAAGCGTATACATTGACTTCTGCAGCGGGCAGCAATGATTTCGGTATGGAAGCCGTGAACACACTGCTGAAAGAGATGGAAGACCACCGAGATGATTTAGTGGTCATTGTAGCAGGATATCCGGCAGAGATGGAACAGTTTCTGGATTCAAATCCGGGGTTGCGTTCTCGATTCCGGAAGGTCATTTACTTTGCAGACTATACGCCAGAAGAATTGCTGACGATTTTCCAGCATATCTGTGAAAAGAGTGCGTTAGAGCCAACAGCTGAAGCAAATTTCTATGTGTTGCAATATTTCCGGAAACGCTGTGCGGAGAAATCGGAATCTTTTGCAAATGGGCGAGAAGTCCGGAACTTTTTTGATACGGCATTGACTCGACAGGCAAACCGTCTTGCCGACTGTGAAGAGATTACAACCGAAATGCTCACCACGCTGACACTGGACGATGTGAAAATTCGATAAACAGAAAATCGGCAGCCACAGAAAAACTTGTGGCTGCCGATTTTGTTTGCTACGGGGAAATCGCTGTTTTGCGTTAGAATGTTTTCGGCTTAATGACGTAGTTGCCGTCCGCATCTATTGTCAGTTGTAACGTGCGAAGGTAACGGTCATAGAAGTTCTTTTGTTCAGTTTCGCTTGCCTGAATTCGGCAGTTTCGATAAACTGTTTCGAGTAGTGTATGAGCATTCAAATTCAATGCCTGCTCCAGCTGTCCTTTTAGTTCTTCTTGCAGGGCATAACTTTTCAGTTCTGCGATGTTTCCGGAACAGAAGTCATCAATCGAACAATAGAAAATCCCGTTGTTTTCGAGTTTTTCCTTGATGTCTTTTCCGCACTTGCTGTATTCAATCATTACTAAGAAATCTGCATCCGGCAGAGAGGAAATCAATCCCCAATAGTCCGAATCGCTGGATACCAGGATAAACGATTGAATGTCATTGCTGTAAAATTCCTTGCAAGCACCTGCTGTCATCTTGATATCAACCAAGGATTTATAGTCATTGACCCGTTCCACTTCGATGTGTTCCACTTCAATATCCAAGAAGTGGGATAAACATGACCATGCACGGGTCGTGTGAACATCATCGAACAGAATAATTTTCTTGACCTTTTGGAGTTCTTCCTGATTGAGATTTTTTAAGGTCGCATATAATTTATAGACATCGGAGTTTTCGCAGTCTACAATAATTGCAGTTCGTTCGCCCCGTTCAATGAAATCATAAATGGTAGTTTTGGTGGTTTCACCAGCATCGAGTACCTTTTCGGTTTCAAAGAAATAGTCGTTGTGCATCTCATATAAGATATTGACAAATTTATTATCGTTGAACAGCATATTTCCGCAGTCCTTTGGATGCTGCCAGTAAATATAGGTTTGATACGGATAAAATTCCATATTTGCCATATATTTTGCAAATTCTGCTTTTGGAACATCGGTCTTTTTGTTTTTCGGCATGAGGAACAGGCTGCGGAGATATTCCCATTTCAGCCATTCCGGAAACAGGTCTTTGCAAGCATCAATGTGTTCCTGAATGAGGTCATTAAAATGCTCCATGTAAAGAGAAGAACGAGAGTTGACTAAAATGACTGGGATTTCCCATTTCTCCAGCTGTTTAATATCATCCTTATCAAAAAATTCAATGGTCTTGAGGTTTTTCAGTTCAAATCGCAGCATATCATCAATTTTTTTGAATCGATGCAACAGTGTCATTCGCAATTTACAAAGGCTGCGGATGGTACGGGCGTTTTGGTTTTCGTCCAGTTCTTTTAAATATCCGGGACGTTCTGTTTCAAATTGGTTGTATAAAACGGTTTTTTTCACGCCGATTAAATAAGCGACTTTTGAAACAATGTCTTTGGTGTTGGTTCGTTCCATAGAAATTCATTCCTTTCTGTTTTGTAATGGATGTGAAAAAGTGCATTTGTAGTGATTTCCCCGATGCAATCTCTATTATAACATAATTTTGTGTCGTTGTCGATTGTTTTTTAAAAAATAAAATGCAATATTTACAAAACAAATTGACTTTCTCGGGGTTTTATGGTAAAATAGAAACACTGTACAATCGTTACAGAACTTATGGAATCCATTTCACGCAGAGATTTCCGAAAGCGGAACGGCAAATCTTTGATACAAGATGGATTCTAAATCAAAAAGGAGAATGTTTGATTATGACAACCGCAATTACGCTTGCGATGCTGATTGTATACATTGCCATCATGATGGGCATTGGAATCTATACAGCCAGCAAAACCAAATCCGTCAGCGATTTTGTGCTCGGCGGGAATAGTGTCGGTTCATGGCTGACGGCATTTGCCTATGGAACATCGTATTTTTCCGCTGTTGTATTCATTGGCTATGCTGGACAGTTTGGGTGGAACTACGGGGTTTCGTCCACATGGATTGGAATCGGAAATGCTGTGCTCGGCAGTGCCCTTGCATGGTTGGTACTGGGCAGACGTACCCGACTGATGAGTAATCACTTACAGGCAAAGACGATGCCGGAATTTTTCGGGAATCGGTTTCAGTCTGTCAGCTTAAAGATTGCCGCTGCCCTGATTGTATTTGTATTCCTGATTCCTTATACTGCTTCGGTTTACAATGGCTTATCTCGTCTGTTTAATATGGCATTTGATTTGGAATCGGATGCTTCTTACCGAATCATTATTATTGCCATGGCAATTGTCACCGCCATTTATGTGATCCTTGGCGGATACGCTGCAACGGCTTTGAATGACTTTATTCAGGGCATTGTTATGTTGATTGGAATTGCAGCAGTAGTTGTCTGTACGTTAAACAATCACGGTGGCTTTTCAGAATCCCTGCGGCAGATGGGCGAGATCGAACAGGGACAGTATGCAACCTTGTTTGGACCTGAACCGCTGAATCTGCTGGGTGTTGTTATCTTGACTTCCCTCGGTACATGGGGACTTCCGCAGATGGTACATAAGTTCTATGCCATCAAGAATACCGATGGTATCCGCAAAGGTGCTGTGATTTCCACGATTTTTGCATTGGTGGTTGCTGGCGGTTCTTACTTCATGGGCGGATTTGACCGGTTGTTCTGCACCCTGAACGGGGAAAGCGGAAAGACTGCCATTGCCACGCTGGCAAACGGTAAGCCGGAATACGATGCCATGGTTCCAGCAATGCTGCAAAGTGCCCTGCCAGATTTGCTGATCGGTTTGGTGGTCGTTCTGGTATTGTCCGCTTCCATGTCTACGCTGTCCTCATTGGTTTTGACATCCAGTTCTACCATGACCATTGACTTCATCCGCCCGAGAATGAAGCACCACAGCGAAAAGAAAGAAGTCATCATTATGCGGGTGTTGATTGCTGCATTCCTGCTGATTTCTGTTTTGATTGCGTTCAATAAGAATGCGTCCATTTCCACGCTGATGTCCTATTCTTGGGGAGCACTGGCTGGTTCTTTCTTAGGGCCGTTCATCTTTGGTCTGTATAGCAAAAAAGTAACTGTTCCGGCGGTTTGGACAAGTTTCATTCTGGGCGTTGGCGGTACGATTGGACACATGATTCTGTTTGGATTTGGCTGGTTTCCAGCACTGACAAAGTCCGCAGCTTCTCTGCCGCTGAATCTGGCATCTCCGATTAACATCGGTGCAATCCTGATGATTTTGTCTTTGATTGTCGTTCCGGTCATCAGTTCCTTTACAAAGGTAAAAGACCAGAAGGCAACCGATGCAGCCTTTACCTGCTATCAGCAGAAGTAAAAAGTTGCTGTATTTTGCATGAAAAAAAGCGTATCCGTTTTGAACGGGTACGCTTTTTGTGTTTGTAAGAATGACACTTTTTTAGAGTGGCTGATTCGATAACTTTTTCAGCAGCGGAACAATCATACCACCAACACTGTTTCCGGCAATGGCAAGAATGAAGTAAACAATTGCCTTGGACGGCTCTGGACAACCAGCAAAGAAATAGTAGAACATATCTGCAATACAGTGGTTGAATCCGCAGATGATAAAGACCATAACTGGCATGACAACGACGAACAGCGAACCAGCAAAGTTCTTTTCTTCTTTGCATTTCCGGCTGCCTTCTACAGCAGTAAACATCAGAATTCCGCAGAAAATTGCCAGAATAAAAATGCTCAGCGGATTGTCATGAATTTTGCCGTCAACAGTTGCCTGTACCCGGTCGGAGATGGTAACATCCATCGTGCTAACAGTCGACGTAAAGAACCGAACTTGTCGGAGCAGGAGGGCTGCGATCAATGTTCCAAGGGCGTTGCCCACAAGAGTAACAGCGGTTTCTGCAACATAGGGTAAATCCCGGTTGACAATGTATCCGACTTTTCCGGTGAATAACCCATACTTGAACTGTACGATACAGAACAGCCCCAACGAGAACAGGAATGCCCCTAAGAATCGGTTTTCACTGGAGAGGCTCACCATGCCTCCAATTCCCAGCATCAGACCGGACAGGACTCCGTCTGCCAGAAAGGAAATCCACTTGTTTTTATTCGGTTTTGTTTGCTCCAAAATATCCACATCCTCATTTTATTATTTTTTCTGTTTTGTAGTGTAACACAGAGTGATAGTTTTGTCAAGTCATTTTGCCGGCTTTTTTCTGGAACAAATGGGAAATGAAAACTTTTCAGTAAATTGATGTCATTTATAATAAAAATTATGGCGTATTGGGCAAAAGTGGAAATTTATTCTCTGAATACCAGATCAATCAACCATGTGGAAAATATGAATATTGCTTGACAGTCCACAGAAATTATGCTATAATGAAAGTATCTTCAGAACGGGAATGGGTTCTCATTCTGAACGTAAAATTTTATATCATTTCATACATTTTTCTAATCGTTTTTGTAAGGATCTTACCGCCTGTCCTTAGAAAAAAATCGGGCAGGAATTTACAGCAATCAGCAACAGAACACATCGAACAAAACGCTTTGCAGAAAGGAAGAGGAATTATGAAAAACCAGAATCAAATAAAAGTATTTGTCAGCGTCTTTTTAGCATTGCTTTCCATTCAGGGAACTGCAATGACAGGGGCAGCAGCGATGGTATCAACACCAGATCCTACAGAACAGACAAAAGAAGCCGTTACGGAGGTTTTACCGGAGGAATATGCACCAGCCGATTTTTTAAGTATTTCCGGAAACGATGCCATTCCAGACATCATACAGGGAACACCGATTGCCATCAATGGGGTTGTGAAATCCGATTTTTCAAAGATTACAGTTTTAACAGTGGGCGTTTACAATGCTGCTGGAGAACAGGTCATTGGAAAAACACTCTCTCCGAATCAGGTAGAATGTGATTTGCAGAACTTGAATGATGCTTTGCCGTTTGAGAACTTGCAGGCTGGCACGTATCAATATCGTGTTACTGCCAGCAATGCAACCAATCAAAATTACATCGTAATCAATCAAAGTTTTGTCATATCCAGTGACCCGACTGTACAAGTTGAGGCGACAGAAGATGCAATTACGATTGAAAATGGCAGCAAGATTCCCAATATTACCGTGGGCACATCTGTTTCCATCAGCGGGATCGTTCGTTCTGCTTCATCCAATATCACAACCATTACCGTTGGCGTTTATGACAGCAATCATAAGATGGTAACCGGAAAAAATGCTTACCCAACTGCATCCGTGTTCAATGTCAAGAAATTGGATGACTTTGTGGATTTCAGCGAATTGCCGGTAGGTACTTATACCTATGAGATTACCGTTACCAATGGTACGCATACGAATTATACGGTTGTCAATCAAAAGTTTACCGTATCTTCCAGCAGCACAGCAACCGACGACAGCATTAAAATCACCAACAATGCGACGATTCCAAATATTATGGTTGGAAAAGCTGTATCCATTCGTGGGACTGTCACTTCTGCAAAATCGAATATTACCAAGATTACCGTTGGGGTGTTTGATGCAAACAATACGTTGGTAACCGGAAATTCTGCATCTCCGAATGCAAAAACATACAATGTTGCAAATATGGATGCAGCGGTAAAGTTCGGAAACTTGAAAGCGGGTACTTATTATTATAAGGTGTTGGTAACCAATGCTGCCCACAAGAATTATGAAGCCGTGAATCAGAAGTTCATAGTTTCGGAATCTGGCAGCAGTACCACGACAGATCAAATCAAAATGACCAATGGTGTGACAATCCCGAATATTACAGCAGGAAAGTCGGTTTCGATTCGAGGAACGGTGACTTCTGCAACCTCTAACATTACAAAATTGATTGTTGGAATTTATCGGGAAGATGGCACAAGCGTTACGGGAAGAACGGTTGTGCCAAATGCAAAATCCTATGATGTTTCAAAAATAGACCCTTATGTAAAGTTTGGCGGATTGTCTGCTGGTACATATTATTATAAGGTATTAGTAACGAATGCAACCCATACAAATTATGCCGTGGTCAACCAGAAATTCACGGTTTCGGATGGCAGTACTACCACAACCGACAAGTTGAGCATAACCGGCGGTGTAACCATTCCGAATATCAAGGTCGGCAATGTGGTTTCGATTCGAGGAACAGTCACTTCCGCATCTTCCAACTTGAAGAGCGTCACGGTTGGCGTTTATGACAGCAACAACAAGTTGGTAACCGGAAAGACAGCAACACCGAATGCAAAAACCTACAATGTTCGCAATCTGGATGCGTATGTCAGCTTTGGTGATTTGAAAGCAGGTACTTATTATTATAGAGTCTTTGCAACCAACGCTACTACAACGAATTTCCCAGTTGTAGAGCAGAAATTCACGGTTTCTGCGAACGGAAGTGCAACAGCATCCGACACCTTGAGCATTTCGGGCGGTACAAGTGTTCCGAATATCACAGAGGGAACGTCCGTTGTAGTAAAAGGAACGGTGTCCTCTGCCTCTTCCAATATCACCAGTGTAACAGTTGGTGTTTATTCTGCATCCGGAAACTTGATTACCGGAAAAACAGCAAAGCCAAATGCAAAATCATATGATTTGCGAAAGTTGGATGCTTATGTCAACTTTAACCTGTTGACACCGGGCAGCTACCTGTATCGTGTAACGGTATCCAACGGCACAAAGACACAACAGTTGGTCAATCAGGCGTTTCAGGTCAAGGCAAAGAGTGGCAGTGCACAAAGCAAAGATAAATTGACTCTTTCCGGCGGAACAACTATTCCCAATATCAAAGTTGGAAAAGCCGTCAGCATTCGAGGAACGGTGAAATCGGGAACTTCAAACATTACCAGCTTAACAGTTGGCGTTTTCTCCTCCTCCGGAAATTTGGTGACAGGGAAAACCGTTCGACCAAATGCAAAATCCTATGACATCCATCAGGTGGATGCATACGTCAATTTCAATCTGCTGTCCCCAGACACCTATTATTATGGTGTGGTTGCAACGAATAGCAGCTATCAAAATCAGATTGTTTCGTATCAGAAATTCACTGTTACCAAGTAAGAATGAGAAAGAATATCTGTGGATAAAAAAATCCGGTATCCCGTTTGGGATGCCGGATTTTTGCTTTATTGTTTTATTGGATTGAATGTTATCAGTTATAACATCGGGTCGGATTCGAGCTCAGCAGATTCTTCAATCGGAATGACTTCCAGAACGATGCAAGTGACATTGTCGATTCCGCCATAATTGACGGCAGTCTGTACCAGAACCGCTGCTTCATTGAAGTAATCCTGAGAGAGAATATCTTGAATTTCCTGTTCCGAACACATGTCAACCAGTCCATCTGTACAGAGCAGGAACTTTCTTCCGGGCTGTAATGCAACCGGCGGACGGCTGTCCGCATTCAAGCCCAACCCGTTCTTATCAACGCCAACATAGAGCGTTAAACGGTGCTGGTCTGCACTTTTTTTGGCTTGAGCCTCGGTATAAATGCCGGCATCTAATTTTTGATTGGCAAGCGTGTGATCCCGTGTCAGGCAAATTAAATCTTCTTCGTCCTGCATATAAATCCGGCTGTCGCCCAGATAATAAAGCTTTGCAAGTCCATCAATCAGATACAGCATTGCAAAAGTTGTGCCACCGCTCAGGCAATTTTTTTCTCGCAGCATTTCACAGATGGAATTGTTGGCTTCTGTGACAAATTCTGTGACAATTTGGTCAACAGCCCGCATTCCCTCTGCATTTTTTAGGCGGTGTTCATATTTTTTCATGGTCTGTACTGCAATTTCGGAGGCAATTTCTCCGTAGGCAGCCCCACCCATGCCATCAAAAACAGCAAAGCTCATGCCGTCGGCATCGCTGATGGTATAGGTTGCAGAAAAATCATTTCGGAAGATTTCATTTAATCGCAAACCCTCCAAATAAAAATTATCCTCATGATTTCCACGCACTTTTCCAATATGCGTGGAAACAGAAATTCTCAGGTTATAAGCAGTAATACCAGGTTTAATAAAAAGTGTATCGTCCTGTGTTTGGAAAATCTCATTTTTATTGCTGGAATAATAATATAGTGCTTCTTCTTCCTGTTCCATATCTGAATTTGTATCAAATTTCATGGTTATGCTCTCCTTCTTCTCAATTCTTTGCCGCTGCAATCACAATGGAAGTTCTGCTGTCCACAGGGAATGTTTCATGGAATGCAGCATGGTTGGTTATCCAACATGAAATTGTGCTTTCGTGAAGACGAATAAACCATATACTATCATACCACACTTTTTCCAAAAAGTAAATAACAAAATGAAAAATCCTGTTTGCCATTTCGATGATTTTTTCAGTTTTGCGATTTTCTATCTGAAAACAGAAAAAAGAACACTCCCGAAAACCACGTTTCGGAAATGTTCTCTTTGGATTCAGGAAGTTATATTGCATAAAAAGTATGCGGAATCGTCTTGCACTGTGCCACAAACGGAATAACCTTCCGCAGAGCCGAACAGCACTTGCGTGCAGGTTCTTGTGAGGAAAACAGCCCGAAAACCGCCGAGCCGCTGCCCGTCATCAGGCTGGCAAATGCTCCCCGTGCGAGCATTTCCTGCTGCAACTTCTGAACAATTGGCAGTTCGGTGACTTCTGCGAATAGATTTCCGCAGAGCGGTGCAAGGTCTTTCGGTTCTGCATATGCCTGTAGCCGCTGTTTCATCTCCGGAACATTTGGATGTGGCGGATTTTGCAGGGCATCCATTGCCGCATATGCAGCTGCTGTAGAGATACCGCCTTTTCCCTTTGCAAGGACAACCGATACATCGCCCAAATAGGGGAGCGGTTGGATTTCTTCGCCAATGCCGGCAGCATATGCTGTTCCGCCGTAGAAGAAAAACGGAACATCTGCCCCCAGCTGCAATCCCATTTCACAGAGTTCTGCATGAGAAAGCCCTGCTCCGGTCAGCTGATTGCAGGCATATAAAACCGCTGCTGCGTCGGAACTTCCACCGCCCAAGCCTGCTTGAGAGGGAATGTATTTTTGCAGGTAGATGTCGAAGCCGACAGGACACCCAGTCTTCTTTAAGAATAAGTCTACCGCTTTCCATGCAATGTTCCGTTCATCTTTTGGAATCCATGGAATATTGCAGAGAATCCGAATGGCTTGTTCTCCGGTTCGGTGGGGGAACAGGGTCACTGTAATCGTATCATAGAGAGAAACCGTCTGAAAAATCGTTTCCAAGGTGTGATACCCGTCTGCCCGTTTCCCGACAACATCCAACGCAAGGTTGATTTTTGCCGGCGTTTTTAGAACCATGCGTTTCACGGTGTATCCTCCTGCTTATGCCGCTGTACAAAAGCTGCAATGTGTTCCAGTGCCTCCATGAGGTGCTTCAGGGAGTATGCATAGGAAACCCGTACAAAGCCTTCGCCGCTTTCGCCGAACGCACTGCCCGGAACAACCGCAACCTTTTCTTCCTGCAAGAGCTTTTCGCAGAATGTTTCGCTGTCCATGCCCGTGCTGCGAATGCATGGGAACACATAAAATGCTCCTTCCGGATTAAAGCAGTGCAGCCCCATCTTATTGAAGCCGTCTACAACGATTCTCCGGCGAGCATCGTATTCATCTACCATTTTCCGGACTTCATCGTCACATTCCTGCAAAGCGACAATGGCAGCGTACTGGCTGACAGTCGGTGCACACATAATGGCATACTGGTGAATTTTCAGCATTTGTTTTGCGAGCGGCTTCGGGGCACAGAGATAGCCCAGCCGCCAGCCAGTCATAGCGAATGCTTTGGAAAAGCCGCTGACATAAATCGTCCGCTCCCACATATCTTCGATGGAGGCAATGGAACAGTGTTTTGTGCCATAGGTCAGTTCCGAATAGATTTCATCGCTCAGAACTAAGATGTTTGTTCCACGGAGCACCGCTGCAATCTTTTCCAGATCTTCCCGTGTCATGATACCGCCTGTCGGGTTGTTCGGATACGGGAGAATCAGCATCTTTGTCTTTTCTGTGATGTGTGCCTGTAATTCTTCTGGGGTCAGCTTGAACTTGTTCTCTTCCTTGGTTGGAATCGGAATGGCTACGCCGTGCATCAGTTCCACAATCGGCTTGTAACAGACAAAGCTTGGCTCTACGACCAGAACTTCATCTCCCGGATTGACGATGGCACGGATTGCAAGGTCAATGGCTTCCGAACCGCCAACGGTTGCGATGACTTCAGAATCCGGGTCATAGGTCAGGTCATATTTGCGGTTCAGGTAGTTGGCAATTTCTTTCCGCAGGTTCATCATGCCGGAGTTTGCACTATAAATAATCCGTTTCCGTTCGAGAATATCGACAGCTTCCTTTCGTACGACCCACGGTGTCTGAAAGTCCGGTTCGCCAACGCCCAGACTGATGACCCCTTCCATCATCGCAGCAACGTCAAAAAATTTTCGAATGCCGGATGGCTGCATGTGCTTTACTTGGTCGGACAAAAGAGAATCATAATTGATCACAAATGATCGCCCCTTTCCAATGGACAAAAAGATAAAACAGTCAGCAGCTGTGTGGATTTTTGAAAAGTCTGCACAGCTGCTGTCAAAATCCGATTCTTTTTATTTTTCGGTTTTTTTGCCTTACGGGAAATAGAAGCCCCGTTCGTCCTTTTCTTCGTCCACAACGATTTTTCCCATTTCCTTGTACTTTTTCAGGACAAAGTAGGTTGCTGTAGAGAGGACATTTCCGAGCGGAGCAAGCCGCTGGGAAACAAACAAGGAAACATCCTTGACGTTCGCACCCTTTACGGTTACGGCAAAGTCATACGCCCCTGCCATCAGGGAGATGCTTTCCACTTCATCATACTGCATGATGGTACGGGCGATGGATTCAAATCCGCAGTCCCGCTGCGGGGTTACCCGCAATTCTACAATGGCAGTGACCATATCTTTGTTAATGGCTTCTTCATTCAGAATGACGCTATATCCTTTGATAATGCCGTCTTCTTCCAGTTTCCGAATATCCGCCGCCACTTCTTCTTCCGTTTTTCCCAGCATAACCGCAAGTTGTGCGTTGGACAGACGGGCGTTTTGTTGCAGCAAAGAGATTAACTTTTGCATAACCATCAACCTTTCGTATTTTTTTGATATTTCCTTTCTGCGATGGTGCAGAAAATGGACTTTATGGAATGGGAATATAAACGGGTTCTCGCTCTAAGTAATAGCAGAGATAGGAGAATCCGGCTTCCTTTGCAATGGCAAGGGCTTCTTTCATGCCAAAGCCGATATCTTCCGCACAGTGTGCATCAGAACCGATGGACAGGCTTTCTCCGCCCATTTCCCGATATAATTTGATGTATTCGAGTGTTGGGAACGGTTTCCCGTATTTCTGCCGCAGTCCGGAGGTGTTCAGCTCTAAGCCGCAGCCATTGTTGACCAGTGCTTTCAGGCATTCGTGAATTTGTTCTTCATAGGCAGATAAGTCTACCGGAATGCCAGCTTCGCCTTCGATGTAACGCAGCGGATAAGTCATATGTCCCAGCACATCGAATTTTCCCCACTGACAGAGTGTCAGCAGCTCCGAGAAATATTGTTCCAGCAGCTTTGGAATATTTTCTGTGCTGTAATCCAGGAAATAAAAATCCGGTTTATTTTTCAGTTCGTGCAGGGAGGCAATGACAAAATCCAGCCGATTATCCTGCATCACAGAGTCCGCCAGACCAAAATCACAGGGAATCTGTCCCAGTTCAATGCCGCTGATGATATGCAGGCGGTTGCCATAGGCTTCCTTTGCGGCGTGGTTGTCTTTCATCGCTTTTTCCATGCGTTTGTAATAGCTGTATTCTTCTTCATCATTGCGTGGGGTTGTGCCATAATACCCCTGCGAATGCCAGCGGTTCAGTTCTACATGTTCTGTAATTGCCAGTGCTTCCAAGCCAAGGGAAATGGCACGGCGGCACAGTCCGCCAACCGTTCCGGTTCCATCCGGGGAATTTCCGGAATGGGTGTGACAATCAATTCCAAACATCCGTGTTCCTCCTGTCTGATTGGTTCATAAAATGGTTTGATTTTGGTTTCAACATACGCTGCATCGATTTTTCGTCAGATACAATATCTATATTATAGCACAGGCTGGGAAATCTGTCAACGAAATTTGAAAAGTGCAATCTGGCGAAATCCTGCACGGAATTTTTGAAAAATGACTTGACACCGCATTCTGTGTCATGCTACAATAAAAGAGAAAAGAATGGATGAACGAAAGAAACCGATTGCAGCAGCAAAATAGAAATGGTTCTTTTTTTGTGCAAAAAAAGAAATTTCAGAATTTCTGTGTGAATGCTCTTGTAAGTTGATAAAAAAAGTGCTATAATAAAAAAGAACGGGTTTCCTGCTGCAAAAAGATAATTAAAACAAGCGATACACGGTCAGCAACGCAGCTGCCTGTCAAAATAATCGCAGGAATGTGAGGGATTTTTGTGAAATTAGTTTCCATTGTTGTACCGTGTTACAACGAGGAAAAAGTATTGCCGCTGTTTTATGCGGAGATTACCAAGGTCATGAGCCAGATGCAGGAAAAATATCCGGAACTGGATTTTGAACTGCTGTTCATCAATGACGGCTCAAAAGATGGGACATTGCAGGAATTTCGGAAGATGGCAACGATGGATCATCGGGTGCGGTATGTTTCTTTCTCCAGAAACTTCGGGAAAGAAGCCGGTATGTATGCAGGGTTGCAGCATGCAAAGGGTGATTATGTTGTCATTATGGATGCTGATTTGCAGCATCCGCCGGCATTCTTACCGCAGATGTATGAATATGTCAAAGATGGAGAATATGACTGTGCGACCACACGGCGTGTCAGCCGAAAGGGCGAATCAAAAATTCGTTCCTGGTTCTCCAGAAAATTCTATAAGATTATGAACCACATTTCCCAAACCGAAATTGTTGACGGTGCACAGGATTTCCGGTTTATGACTCGTCAGATGGTCAATGCGATTTTGGAAATGAAAGAATATAACCGCTTTTCCAAGGGTATTTTCAGCTGGGTTGGTTTCCGGACACGCTATATTCCGTATGAAAATGTAGAGCGTGCAGCCGGTACAACTTCCTGGTCGTTTAAATCCCTGTTCAAATACTCGCTGGAAGGAATTTTTGCATTTTCTACCGCTCCGCTGGCACTGGCTTCCCTGTTGGGAATTGTCAGCTGTCTGCTGGCGTTCATCATGATTTTAGTCGTCGTGATTAAATATCTGGCGTTTGGCGACCCGGTACAGGGTTATGCAACGACCATTTGTGTGATTCTGCTGATGGGCGGCTTACAGCTGTTCTGTACGGGAATTGTAGGGCAGTATTTGTCGAAAACCTATCTGGAAACAAAGAACCGCCCGATTTATCTGGTACAGGAAACAGAAGAAGCCGTACAGCAGCCGGATTCAAAAGCGAATCCAAATCAGCAGAATTGAAGCCGCATACACAGACTGCTCATAAGAATACCGATTCCACACCGAAAAAGGGAATGTGGCTGTTTGTCTTTTTTCTGTTGCTGATTGCAGGGCTTGGCATTGCAGTCAGTCGGTTTTATGCCGCCAAAACAGAAGACCCATCGACCTCCCGTCATGTTTCTTCTGCACCGGAGCAGGACAGCTGCTACATCTTTCAGGAGGAAAGCACCGGATTGTATGGGCTTTCCGATGCAGATGGCAGAATCATTGCGGCGGCAGAGTGGAAAAACTTGTCCTTTATCGGCGATCATGGTATTGCAGCAGTCAAACAAATCGGAACAGAATCTGTGATGGGCGTGTTAGACCGAGAGGGAAACGTCATCGTTCCGTTTGTCTATCAGGATTTGTCCTATGTGAACAATCAAATTTTAGTTGGAAAACTGCTGCACGAAGATTTGTATTTTTTATACGACCGTTCTTTTCAGGATTTGACCAACTGCACTTGGAATGCTTATCTGTTAAAAGACGATGGGCTGACTTTGCAGCGGGGAACAGACAGCTTTTTCTATCAGCAGATAAAAGACGGAATCGTACTGCGGTCATTCGACTTGCAGCGAACCATACAGCGAAAAGTTGTCACAATGCACTGTGAACATCTGGTGACTGCACAGCGGTATCCCGTGGAAGTCTGGCAGATGCTGGGCGATGACTTGAGCGAATTTTTGAAAGCCTATCAGCGAAATGATGAAACGGCAGCCGCTGCTTTTTTGTCATCCGATGCCATCCAACAGCTGCATCCGCTGATTCCCAAAAATAAAGCGGAAAAGTGGCTGGTGGATTGGAACAGTTCCATTGGCATTTCCAGTCAGATGACACAGGACAACACTGTTTTTTGCACCATCACTGTGAAGCGGGACACAGAATCCGCTGTTTTACGGGTTGCCTTTTCTACGGAATCGACAGCCGGAACATTACAGATTACAGGTCTGGAGATTTTACAGGAAAAAGCAGAAAAAACAGAGGAATCTTCTGCACTGGAAACAACTGCGGACTTTGTAATAAATGATGGAGGGCGGGACATTTCCGCCAATCCATTTGGAAGCGTTCAGGAAGAATGAGAAAAGAGGTTTCAAACATGAGTAAAAAAGTTGCAATCATTATGGGAAGCGACAGCGATTTGCCAGTTGTAAAGGCTGCCATTTCCGAATTAAAGGCATTCGGCGTGCCGAGTGAAGTGCACGTAATGTCCGCACACCGGACACCGGAACTGGTCGCAGAATTTGCAACCAATGCAAAGGAAAACGGATTCGGTGTGATCATCGCTGCTGCCGGAAAGGCTGCTCATTTGGCTGGTGTCATTGCTGGTCATACCACCCTGCCGGTCATCGGCATTCCGATCAAGTCCTCTACACTGGACGGACTGGATGCCCTGCTGGCAACCGTACAGATGCCGACTGGTATTCCGGTTGCAACCGTTGCGATTGACGGGGCTGCAAATGCAGCAATTCTTGCCGTTCAGATGCTGGCACTTTCCGATGATGCACTGGCAGAACAGCTGGTACAGCGGAAGAAGACCATGGCAGAAGGCGTTGTAGAAAAGGAAAAGAAGCTGCTTGCTCAGCTCGAAGCATAACCAACCGCAAAACAGCCACGGATGATTTTTTATTTTTGTACGATTGAGGGAGTTTTTCCCTCTGTCATAAAACTGTGACCCTGTAAAAAACAAGCAGAGTCAAAAAATGGAGGAAAACAGTTATGGAAAACCTGCAGAAAAAAGAACAGATGTATGAAGGAAAAGCAAAGAAGGTTTATGCAACCAATCAGGAAGGCATTGTAATCGTAGATTATAAGGACGATGCAACTGCATTCAACGGCGAAAAGAAGGGTACAATCGTTGGAAAGGGCGTTATCAACAATAAGATGTCCAACTACATCATGAAGCAGCTTGAAGCCGCTGGCGTACCGACACATCTGGTAGAAGAACTGAGCGATCGGGAAACCGCAGTCAAGAAGGTTTCTATCGTACCGCTGGAAGTCATTGTAAGAAACGTAGCAGCCGGCAGTTTTTCCAAGAGAATGGGCGTTGAAGAAGGCAAGGCTCTGCTCCGTCCGATTATTGAATTTAGCTATAAGTGCGATGAACTGAACGACCCGTTCATCAACGATGATTATGCACTGGCTCTGGGTCTGGCAACCGAAGAAGAAATCAAGACCATCAAGGCTTATACTGCAAAGGTAAACGAAGTACTGAAGGAATTCTTCCTGAAGATTGGTATCCGTCTGATTGACTTCAAGATCGAATTTGGTCGTCTGGCTGATGGCACGATCATTCTGGCAGATGAAATTTCTCCGGATACCTGCCGTCTGTGGGACGTTAAGACCAACGAAAAGCTGGATAAAGACCGGTTCAGAAGAGATATGGGCGGTACAGAAGAAGCATATCAGGAAGTTATGCACAGAATTTTTGGAGAATAAGATTATATGGGCGGATTTTTTGGTGCAGTTTCCGCAAACGACTGCATTTCAGACGTATTTTTTGGAACAGATTATCATTCACACCTTGGTACAAGACGGGGCGGTATGACCGCATTTTCTCCGGCACTGGGATTTCAGAGAAATATCCACAGCATTGAAAATTCCCCGTTCCGGACGAAATTTGAAAAGGACGTAGAGAGAATGCGGGGCAATATCTGCATCGGCTGTATCAGCGATACAGACCCGCAGCCAATTATGGTTCGTTCGCAGCTGGGGCTTTATGCAATCTGTTCGATTGGTGTCATCACCAATGCAGAAACCTTGTCCGAAGAATTGCTGGACAAGGGCTGTGCAAACTTTGAAACTATGAGCAGCGGCAGCATCAATTCTGGTGCATTGATTGCAGCTCTGATTGCACAGCGGTCTTCTTTCGTGGAAGGCATTCGCTATGCACAGGAAAAAATTCAAGGCACGATGTCCTTGGTCATCATGACAGAGGACAGCATTATCTGTGCAAGGGACAAGATGGGACGATTGCCGATTCTCATCGGGAAGCGGTCAGACGGATTCTGCTTCTCGTTTGAATCGTTCGCCTATCAGAAATTAGGCTATCAGACCTGCCACGAATTAAAGGCAGGCGAAATCCTCAAGCTCACAAAGGATGGCTATGAGATTTTGCAGGAAGGAACAGACGAAATGAAAATCTGTACATTCCTGTGGACATATTACGGCTATCCGAATGCGTGCTATGAAGGGGTCAACGTCGAAATGATGCGTACCCGAAACGGGGAAATCATGGCGGAAACGGATATCAAAAACGGAAAATTGCCCGATGTCGATTATGTGTGCGGTGTGCCGGATTCCGGCGTTCCGCACGCCATCGGCTATGCAAACCGCAGCGGCATTCCGTTTGCAAGACCGTTTATTAAGTATACGCCAACTTGGCCGAGAAGCTTTATGCCAACCAGCCAGACCATGCGGAATAAAGTTGCAAAAATGAAGCTGATTCCGGTGCATGATTTGATTGAAGGCAAAAAACTGCTGTTTGTAGATGACAGCATTGTAAGAGGCACACAGATGCGGGAAACGGTGGAATTTCTCTATGAGAACGGGGCAAAAGAAGTGCATATGCGTTCAGCCTGTCCGCCGATCATGTATGGCTGCAAATACCTCAATTTTTCAAGAAGCACATCAGAATTAGAGCTGATTGCACGACAGATTATTGACGAACACGAAGGCATTGACGGAATAAAATACATTCATGAATACAGCAATTCCAATACGGAACGAGGCAAACTGCTCAGAGATGAGATTTGCCGGCGATTGAAGCTGACTTCCTTAGAGTTCCAGTCCTTAGAGGGAACCGTTCAGGCGGTCGGAAAGCCAGAATGTCAGCTTTGCTCCTATTGTTGGAGTGGAAGGGAATGATTGAAGTTGATGACAGGACTGCATGAGGAATGCGGCGTATTTGGTGTTTATGCACCACACACAACCGATGTAGCAGCAATGACCTATGCAGCTTTGTATGCACTCCAGCATCGGGGGCAGGAAAGCTGCGGAATCGTCGTAAATGACAGAGGCGTTTTCGCCCATCACAAAGATCTGGGCTTAGTACCGGAAGTGTTTCAGGCAGCGGACATGGAAAAACTCGGACACGGCAATATCTCCATCGGTCATGTTCGGTATTCCACAACCGGAAAACCGAACCGTGCAAATGCACAGCCGATTGTGGTACGGCACGTGAAGGGTTCGATGTCCATTGCCCACAACGGGAATCTCACCAATTCCAGAGAACTGCGGGAACGATATGAGTTAAAAGGTGCGATTTTTCACACCACCAATGATACAGAAGTCATCTCCTATGCGATTACAGAGCAGCGGTTGCAGCGTTCTTCGATTGAAGAAGCCGTTGAGTATGCCATGTATGACCTGAAGGGGGCATATTCACTGGTCGTGATGTCGCCGAACAAGCTGATTGCAGCGAGAGATCCACACGGATTCCGTCCGCTTTGTATGGGTCGCTGTAAAGATGGCAGCATTGTATTCGCATCGGAATCCTGTGCACTGGATAGTGTCGATGCGGAATTTGAGCGAGATATTGAACCTGGAGAAATTGTCGTGGTCGAAGATTGCAACGTACATTCCATTCGGACACACTGCGGACAGAAGCGGTCGATGTGTGTGTTTGAATATGTGTATTTTGCACGTCCGGACTCTGTGATTGAAGGCACTTGTGTGCACACCGCACGGCTGAACGCTGGTCGGATTCTTTGGCAGGAGCATCCGGTGGAAGCAGATGTTGTTGTCGGTGTTCCAGACAGCGGTCTGGATGCCGCACTGGGGCTTTCCATGGCATCGGGCATTCCTTATGGAATTGGTTTTGTCAAAAACCGTTATGTAGGCCGTACATTTATTCAGCCATCTCAGAAAATGCGGACAAATTCTGTTCGCATCAAGCTGAATGTCCTGAAGAGTGTCGTAAAAGGAAAACGGGTCATTCTGGTAGATGACAGCATTGTCAGAGGAACGACCTGTAAGCGGATTGTAAACTTATTGCGGGAAGCAGGAGCAACGGAAGTACATATGCGGATTTCGTGTCCGCCGTTTACCAACCCTTGCTATTTCGGCGTGGATATTGACAGCCGGGAAAACCTGATTGCCTGCCAGATGACGATTCCGGAAATCTGTTCTTATATTGGAGCAGATTCTCTCGGATATCTGAGCTTAAAGGGCGTAAAATCCCTGACTTCTCCGGATTTGCAGGAGGAGGATTGGTTCTGCACGGGCTGTTTTGATGGAACATATCCGATTGCAGTGCCGAAAGAAATGCCAAAAGACAAATTTGAAAGTAAAATCGGCGAATAATTGCCGTGGAGGAATCAAAAAGCATGAAGAGCTACTCAGAAAGCTACAAAAAAGCCGGTGTTGACGTAACAGCTGGCTATCGAGCAGTCGACTTAATGAAGAAACATATCGCACGCACCATGACAGACAATGTGCTGACTGGCATCGGCGGTTTCGGCGGACTGTATGAACTGGACGTAACCGGCATGGAACATCCGGTACTCGTTTCCGGTACAGACGGCGTTGGTACAAAGCTGAAAATCGCATTCCTGATGGACAGACACAACACCATCGGCATTGACTGCGTGGCAATGTGCGTCAATGATATTATTTGCTGTGGTGCAAAGCCGCAGTTCTTCCTGGACTATATTGCATTGGGCAAGAATGTTCCGGAAAAGGTTGCAGAAATTGTTTCCGGTGTGGCAGAAGGCTGCGTACAGGCTGGCTGTGCATTGGTTGGCGGCGAAACCGCTGAAATGCCGGGCTTCTATCCGGTCGATGAATACGACGTGGCAGGTTTTGCAGTTGGTCTGGTGGATAAGAAGAAGGTTCTGGATCTGAACACCCAGAAGGAAGGGGATGTCCTGATTGCACTCCCGTCCAGCGGTATTCATTCCAACGGCTATTCTCTGATTCGGAAGGTCTTTACTGTCAACAGCCAGAATCTGGCTCGCCATTTCTCGGAACTGGGCACAACACTGGGCGAAGCTCTGCTGATGCCGACCAAGATTTATGTAAAGCCGATTCTGTCCCTGCTGGAACAGGTAACTGTAAAGTCCATCGCACACATCACCGGCGGCGGATTCTATGAAAACATTCCGAGAGCACTGAAGAAGGGCTTGTCCGCACAGATTGAAAAGAAGGATGTCAAGGTACTGCCGATTTTCGATTTGGTTGCAAAGACGGGCAACATTCCGGAACACGACATGTTCAATACCTTTAACATGGGCGTTGGTATGATGGTATGCGTGGCACAGGAAGATGCAGATAAGGCTCTGGAAACCCTGCGGGCTGCCGGAGAAGATGCTTATGTACTGGGTACATTGGTTTCTTCTGATGAAGGCGTTATCCTGAAGTAAGGACGGTTTCCAATGAAAAACATCATTGTACTGGTTTCCGGTGGCGGAACGAATTTGCAGGCACTGCTGGAAGCAGAACAGGCGGGAGCATTTCCGGGCGGTTCGATTACTTGCGTGATTTCCTCCCGGGGCGATGCCTACGCCCTGCGTCGGGCAGAACAGTTCCATGTCAAGTCAAGAGTTCTTGCAAAGAAAGATTATCCGGATTTCTCTGCTTATACAGATGCAATGCTGCTGGCATTGAAGGAAGAACAGGCAGACTTGATTGTCCTTGCCGGATTCCTGACCATTTTAGATGAACGCATCATTGCAGCCTATCCAAACCGGATTATCAATGTGCATCCATCCCTGATTCCAGCGTTCTGCGGAGAGGGATTCTATGGTTTGCGGGTGCATGAATGTGCCCTGAAACGGGGCGTGAAATATTCTGGTGCAACCGTGCATTTCGTAAACGAAATTGCAGACGGTGGGCCGATTATTTTACAAAAGCCGGTTGCAGTGGAAGAGGGCGATACGCCGCAGACCCTGCAAAAGCGAATCATGGAAGAAGCAGAGTGGAAGTTGCTGCCGGAAGCCGTTCGGTTGTTCTGTGCAGACAAGCTGGAAGTGCATGACAACAAGGTGACCCTTTTGGAACAGCCAAAGCTGTCCTAACCCCCATTCGTCCAACTGGAAAACGCAAAGAGAGGCAAGAACAGATTTATGAAGACCAACAATCTTTTTGATACATTGAAACAGAATGCTTACCCAGGCAGAGGCATCGTGCTGGGAACATCCGCAGATGGTGCATCTGCAGTTGCTGCTTATTTCATCATGGGCAGAAGCGAAAACAGCCGAAATCGGGTATTTGTAACCGATGGCGACGGCATCCGCACACAGGCATTTGACCCATCCAAGATGGTTGACCCAAGCCTGATTATCTATGCACCGGTTCGGGTGCTGGGCGATACCACCATTGTCACCAATGGCGACCAGACCGACACGGTTTATGACCAGATGCTGGCTGGAAAGACCTTTGAAGAATCCCTGCGGATTCGGGAATTTGAACCGGATGCTCCGAACTATACCCCTCGTATTTCTGGCATCATCGAACGGAAAGACGGCTATCAATATGCACTGTCCATTCTGAAGAGTGCAGACGGCAATCCGGATTCCTGCCAGAGATATACTTTTACTTATTCCAACCCGATTGCTGGCGTGGGGCATTTCATTCACACCTATCAGGGCGATGGAAATCCGCTGCCGAGCTTTGAAGGCGAACCGGAAAAGGTTGCCATTGAAGGCGATATTGACACCTTTACCAATGCCGTTTGGGACAGCCTGAATCCGGAAAACAAGGTTTCTCTGTTTGTACGGTTCATCGACCTGAAGACCGGCAAGGCAGAAACACGGATTGTCAACAAGAATCAATAAACAAGAAGGAGATGCAGTTATGGCTTCAGAAATGCAATTGAAATATGGATGCAATCCGAATCAGAAACCATCCAGAATCTTTATGGCAGATAACAGCGACCTGCCGATTACCGTATTGAACGGCAAGCCGGGTTATATCAACCTGCTGGATGCGTTCAACGGCTGGCAGCTGGTACGGGAATTAAAGCAGGCAACCGGTTACTGTGCAGCAACTTCGTTTAAGCACGTTTCTCCGGCAGGTGCTGCCATTGGCAAGCCGCTTTCCGATACCTTAAAGAAGATTTATTTTGTCGATGATTTGGGTGAACTTTCTCCGCTGGCTTGTGCTTATGCAAGAGCAAGAGGTGCGGATCGAATGTCTTCTTACGGCGACTTCATCGCTCTGTCGGATGTTTGTGACGTTCCAACTGCAAAGATGATTCAGCGGGAAGTTTCTGACGGAATCATTGCACCGGGCTATGAACCGGAAGCACTCGAAATCCTGAAATCCAAGCGGAAGGGCACTTATAACATCATTCAGATTGACCCGTCCTATGAACCAGCCGCACTGGAACGGAAACAGGTATTCGGCGTGACCTTTGAACAGGGCAGAAACAACCTGAAAATTGATGAAAGCATGCTGGAAAACATCGTAACAGAGAACAAGAACTTGCCGGAAGACAAGAAGCACGACCTGCTGATTTCTCTGATTACTCTGAAATATACCCAGTCCAATTCTGTTTGCTATGTCAAGGATGGACAGGCAATCGGCATTGGTGCTGGACAGCAGTCCAGAATCCACTGCACCAGACTGGCTGGTAACAAGGCAGATATCTGGTGGCTGCGGCAGCATCCAAAGGTAATGGGTCTGCAATTTGTAGACGGCATTCGCCGCCCAGACCGGGATAATGCCATTGACGTTTACATCTCAGATGAATACATGGATGTTCTGGCAGATGGTGCATGGGAAAACATCTTCAAGGTAAAGCCGGAAGTCTTCACGAAAGAAGAACAGAAGGCATGGCTGGCACAGAATACGGATGTTTGTCTGGGTTCAGACGCATTCTTCCCGTTTGGCGATAACATTGAACGGGCACACAAGAGCGGTGTCACCTATATTGTAGAACCGGGCGGTTCGATTCGGGATGACCATGTTATTATGACCTGCAACAAGTATCATATGGTCATGGCATTCTGCGGCATTCGGTTCTTCCACCACTAAGAGAAAATGGGATTGGCAGGCTGCCGGTATCGCTGGCAGCCCGTCAGTCAGACAGGAGAGAAAGAATCCATGAAAATTTTAGTTGTTGGCGGCGGCGGCAGAGAACACGCCATCATCCGCAAACTGAAAGAAAGCAAACAGGTGGATGCCCTGTACTGTGCACCGGGAAACGGCGGAATCTCCAAAGATGCAGAGTGCTTTCCGGTCAAGGCAACCGATGTAGAAGGCATGGTTGCACTGGCAAAGCAGCTATCTGTTGATTTGGTCTTTGTTGCACCGGATGACCCGCTGGTATTGGGTATGGTCGATGCCATGCAGGCAGCTGGATTTGCAACCTTTGGCCCGAATCAGGCGGCTGCAATCATCGAAGGCAGCAAGGCATTCTCCAAGGAATTGATGAAGAAGTATCACATTCCGACCGCAAAATATGAAATTTTCCACGATGCAGATGCAGCCATTGCATACATCAAGCAGGAAAATCAGTTCCCGACCGTCATCAAAGCAGATGGTTTGGCTCTGGGAAAAGGCGTTATCATTGCAGCCAATCTGGAAGAAGCAGAACAGGCTGTCAAGAGCATGATGGAAGATAAGATGTTCGGCGAAAGCGGCAGCACGGTTGTTGTAGAAGAATTTCTGACAGGGCCGGAAGTTTCGGTACTTTCCTTTACAGATGGCAAGACCGTTGTTCCGATGGTGTCCTCGATGGATCACAAGCGGGCACTCGACCAGGACAAGGGCTTGAATACTGGCGGTATGGGAACGGTTGCACCGAATCCGTATTATACAAAGGAAATTGCAGATACTTGTATGGAAACCATCTTCCTGCCGACGATTCGTGCGATGCAGGCAGAGGGCAGACCGTTCCAAGGTTGTCTGTATTTCGGCTTGATGCTGACACCGAATGGCCCAAAGGTCATTGAATATAACTGTCGGTTCGGCGACCCGGAAACACAGGTTGTGTTGCCGCTGCTGGAAACCGATTTGGTTGATATTATGCGTGCGATTTCGGAACAGAAGCTGGCAGAACTGCCGGTTGTCTGGAAGAATGGCTGTGCAGCTTGTGTCGTTATGGCAAGCGGCGGCTATCCGAAAAAGTATGAAACCGGTCTTGCAATCTCCGGTCTGGATGATGGCGGACAGGTAGCAGGCTGCACGGTTTATCATGCCGGAACAAAGCTGGCAGAAAATGGACAGCAGCTGTTGACCGCTGGCGGAAGAGTGCTCGGCGTGACGGCAACCGCAGAAGATTTGCCGGCTGCATTGGAAAAGGCTTATGCAGGCGTTGCAAAGATTCACTGGGAGAACGTCCACTATCGGCACGACATCGGACAGCGTGCATTACAGGCATTACAGTAACGAGATTGGGATGCATACATCCGGAGGTGCTTTATGAATCCAAGATTGCCGTTTTTAAGAGAGAAAACAGCGAAATTGACGACATCTCCGGGTGTCTATCTCATGAAAAATGAGAAGAAAACAATCATCTATGTGGGAAAGGCGAAAAATCTGAAAAATCGGGTGACCAGTTATTTTCGGGTTTCCGCTGACCATACACCAAAAGTTGCCAGTATGGTGGCATCGGTCTATGACTATGATTTCATCGTGACAGACTCGGAATATGAGGCGTTGGTGTTGGAATGCAGTCTGATTAAGCAGTATCAGCCAAAATATAACATTCTTCTGAAAGATGATAAGGGATACCATTATATTTTCATTTCCGATGAGTCATTTCCTCGGTTCTCCGTTCAGCAGAACAAGGAGAAAAAAGGGACGTATTTAGGCCCTTATATGAGCGGATTTGTTGCGAAAGAGGCAGTCAAAGAAGTGAACAAGGTGTTCCGGCTGCCAACCTGTCAGAAATCGTTTCCAGCATCGTTTCATCGGGGCAGACCCTGCCTGAATTATCACTTGCAACAGTGCATGGGGCTTTGTCGGGGGAATATTTCCCAAAAGGCATATCAGGAAATCATTCAACAGGCGATTGCTTACCTCAAAAACGGCAGCACAGCATCCGTGCAGCAAATGCAACAGGAAATGGAAACGGCTGCGGAACGGCTGGATTTTGAACGGGCAGCCATTTTGCGTGACCGGATGAAAGCCATTGCCAAAGCAGGCGAAACACAAAAAATTCTCGATTCGGATATAAAAGAAGCCGATGTGCTGGCAGTCAGCGAAAGCGGCGGAAAGCAGTGCATTTCTCTGCTTTTATATCGGAATCGAAGACTTTTTGATAAACAGACCTATCTGTTTTCACAGGTAGAACCTACCGCCGGACTGTTAGCGTCCTTTATCGGGCAGTATTATGACCAGGCGGAAAAAATTCCAAGCGATTTGCTGTTACCTGTACCGCTGGAAAATATGGAACTGATGCAAAAAATGCTGGCAGAACGGGCAGGACATCATGTTCGGCTATCTGTTCCGCAGCGTGGAGCAGCTGCCCATATTTTGCAGCTCTCGAAACACAATGCCAACGAAACGCTTGCCCTCCAGATGAGCCGGACGGGCAAAGAAATTCAGGCATTGGAAGAGTTGAAACAGGTGCTGGGACTTCCGGCAACGCCGGAGTGGATTGAAGCCTATGACATTTCCAACTTAGCTGCCACGTCTATGGTGGCTGGGATGGTTGTTTTCCAGAAAGGCAAGCCCGCAAAAAAAGCATACAAACGCTTTTCGCTGGAGCAAATGCCGGGGCAGGATGACTATGCTTGTATGCAGCAAGTCTTGCGGCGGCGGTTGCTGCATCTGGTGAAGCAGGACGGTGACGCTGGATTCTGTAAAACGCCAGATTTGATTTTACTGGACGGCGGACAGGGACACGTCCATGCTGTGCAGACCGTGTTAGAGGAATTGCAGCTGCACATCCCCTTGTACGGCATGGTCAAAGACCAGAAGCACCGTACCCGTGCAATTGCCAAGGATGGCGGAGAAATTACCGTTTCCCGTACCAGTGCCGCTTTTCATTTTCTGACGCAGGTTCAGGATGAAGTCCATCGCTATGCGATCACTTATATGCGAAGCCATCATAAGAAAACATCGTATGCGTTGGAGTTGACGCAGGTCAAGGGCATTGGCGAGAAAAAAGCACAGGCGTTGTTGGTGCAATTTAAGACAAAAGAACAATTGAAAGCAGCCTCGGCAGAGGAACTTGCGAAAGCCGCCGGCGTTTCGCAGGCAGTCGGGCAAGCATTATATACGTTCATTCAACAAGAAATGTAAGAAATTAGAAGATAGGAGCAAGGCAGTTATGCGAATTATTTCTGGAACGGCACGGGGCAGACGATTAAAGACGTTAGAGGGAATGGATGTTCGCCCAACCACCGAAAAGGTGAAAGAAGCCATTTTTTCCTCCATTCAGTTTGACTTGCCGCAGGCAACTGTTCTGGATTTGTTTGCAGGCAGCGGACAGCTGGGGCTGGAAGCGTTGAGCCGTGGAGCAAAACGGGCATATCTGATTGACCATTCTCCAAAGGCACTGTCTGTCATTCGGGAGAATGTTGCAGCCGCTGGCTTTTCGGAGCAGGCAGAAGTCATTCAGACGGAAGCCGCTGCATTCTTAAAGAGCAGTGCCCCCACGATGCAATGGGATTTGGTCTTTTTAGACCCGCCGTATCGGCACGATACCATTCAGGAAATGCTGTTGCTGTTGGAACACCACGTTGCACCGGATGGAAAGATTATCTGTGAACACGAACGGGAATTGGAACTGCCGGAGGAACTGGGTGTCTGGCGGAAAAAGAAAACGTATTCGTACGGCAGCATTGCAGTAACCGTGTATATTTATAAGGAAGAAGTGACGCAAAATTGAAGAGAATTGCAGTTTATCCCGGAAGTTTCGACCCGGTAACGGTGGGGCATCTGGATGTCATCCGTCGTGCCTCGAAGCTGTTTGATGAATTGATTGTGTTGGTTTCCAAAAATATCATGAAATCCAATGAAAGTTTTACGCCACAGGAACGGGTTTCCATGATTACACGGGTAACGACCGATTTGCCGAATGTGCGAGTCGACCTTTCCGGTGGGCTATTGGTGGACTATGTGCGGGACGTGCATGCAATTGCAATTGTCAAGGGCTTGCGGGCAGTCAGCGACTTTGAATATGAATTTCAAATGGCACTTGCCAACAAAAAGCTATATGACCAGGCAGAAACCATTTTTTTGACTGCCTGCACCGAAAATATGTATCTCAGTTCCAGTGTCGTGAAACAAATTGCGGCATTCAACGGCGATATTCGGCATTTTGTTCCGGATGTGCTGCACGATGAGATTTTGCAACGCCTCTCAAAGGAGTTACCAACATGAAAATTGATGAAATCCTGGATTTGATGGATCAGCTTTTGGATCATGCAAAGCCAATTCCATTTGCCTCTCATAAAGTGATTGTGGACGGTGACCGGCTGCGGGAACTGATCAACGATATGCGGATGAATAAGCCGGAGGAAATCCGCCGTGCAAAGCTGATTGAATTTGACTGCGACCGCATCATCCAAGAAGCCCAGACCAACGGGGAACGCATTGTGCAGGAAGCCGAACAGCGTGCAAAAAAATTGGTGGAACAACAGACCATTACCATGGAAGCACGGGAACGGGCAGTGGAAATGCTGACCAAGGCACAGACTGCCTCTGAGGAAATCAAGAATGCTTCAGAGAGTTATGTCATGCACTTATTAACCGAAACCGAACAGTATCTCAGCACGAATTTACAAGAGGTACAACAAACGAAAAATCGGATTCACAACCGAAAAAAATAAAAAAAGAAAGTTTGCATAAAAGTTTTATTTTAAATTTAACGTTCGTACATCTTTCTTTGTTATAATATTGTCATATGCGATGGCATGCCGCTTTTTTGGAAGAGCATGCGAAAAAAATGAAAGTTTGGAAAGGAGATTCCGTGATGGATAAAATTGATGCAATGCTCATTACATTGTTGCAGGAAAATGCGAGAGCACCGCTGAAAGTACTGGCATCAAAAGTATTTTTGTCAGCCCCTGCTGTTTCCTCCAGAATTGACAAGTTGGAAAAACAAGGAATTATTTTGGGATATAATACGATTATTGACCGACAAAAGCTGGGGTACCATATTACCGCATTTATCAATTTGGAATTGTCTGCTGACCAGAAAGCGGAATTTTATCCTTTCATTAACAGCTGTCCGAATGTATTGGAATGTAACTGTGTGACTGGCGTTTATTCGATGCTGATTAAGGTTTCATTCCCGTCTACACAGGAATTGGATACGTTTATCGGAAAAATTCAGCGGTTCGGCAATACGTCTACGCAGATCGTTTTTTCAACGCCGGTTCCCCATCGGGAAATCAGTGTGGAAACCAATCTTTAAGAGAAAAGAATACTGTAAGGTACTTCTGCCTTGCAGTATTTTCTATTTACAAGGAGATTCTTCATGTTACACATCATTGCTGGCGGTGCTGGAACCGGAAAATCAACCCTGCTCATGCAGAAGATTCGACAGCTGCTGCCCCAAGAGCCGGATTGTATCATTCTCGTTCCGGAACAATTTTCCTATGAATTTGATAAAAAACTCTATCACTTTTTAGGTGCAACTGCCTTTAATCAGTTGGAAACCCACAGCTTCACTTCCATCAGCCGGATGCTGTTTCAGAAATATGGGAAACATGCAGCACAATATGCCGATGCGACCGTTCGGAAAGCCCTGTTCTTGCAGGCGGTACAGACGGTTCGGCAAAATCAAGTGCTGTATTTTTTTGACCGGCAGTGTGGAAAGACTGACTTTATGGAGCACCTCGAACAGATTTTATCGGTGCTGCGGCGGAACGGAACGGATTCCTCCGCCCTCTTTGAAACGGCACAGCAATGTTCCGGACGGCTGCGGGATAAGTTGCAGGATGTCGCAAACATCTATCAGGAATATGAATCGCTTTTGGAAGAGCATCATTTGCAGGATGCCTTGACAGATATTACAGAGGCAGCCAGCATTGCCAACGGGGCGGATTTTTTCCTTGGAAAAACCATTTTCATCGATGAATTTGAGAGCTTCACCGAAGATGAATATGCAATGCTGGAAGTCATGGTTGGAACGGCTGCTGATATCTATATCACGCTGCGAATGGAAGAACAGAGCGAATCCGCAGATACGCTCTTTGCAACCGTGCAGGAAACCCGAAACCGGATGCTCGAACTGGCAAAGCGGTTTCACATTGCCAGTGATGTGCAGTTCTGTGCAGAAACCAAGCGGTTTTCCAGTGCAGACCTTGCCTATCTGAGCAAGACAGTTTTCCGGTCGGGTTCGATTGCAGCCTGTCCGGAACAGGCACAGCACATTCATATTTTTGAAGCACGAGATGCGGTTTCTGAGTTGGAATATGTCTGTGCAACCATTCGGAAGCAGCTGATGCAGGATGATACCTTGCACTGCAACGACATTGCCATTCTGACCAACGATTTAGAGGCATACCGCCCGATTGTGCACCATGCATTTTCTCGCTATGAATTGCCGTTTTATCTGGATACGGCAGTTTCGGTTCTGCATCATCCGTTTTCCGTATCCCTGTTGACCCTGCTGGAATTGGTACAGCAGCGGCATTTACAGACGGATTGCCTGTTGCGATATGCAAAGGCAGGCTTTTCCGGCTGTGATTGGCTCGCTCTATCGAAACTGGAGAACTATTGTTATCAGTGGGACATCAAAGGAAAAACGTGGGAAGTGCCATTTCCTGTACCAGAAAAAGAATCTCTACAGGAAGAACAAGCAGAGATGGAGCAGACCCGTCAGCAGTTGGTAACGCCGATTTTAGAACTGAAACAGGCATTCTTTAACTGCAATACGGGGGCAGATTATTGCAATGCCTTGTATGAACACATAGAGAAAACAAAGTTGCTGGAACAGCTTTCCACCTCCTGTCAATCCGAGGATGCAGAAAAAACAATTGCCCAGCAGCAGGATGCAAAATACATCTGGGAGCAGTTCCTTTCGATTTTAGATACCATTTACCGCTTATACTGCAAAAAGCCAATGACAACGGCAGATTTTTGTCAGACGGTTTCCTATCTGTTTCAGACGATTACTTATGCAACACCACCTCGCACCTTGGATGCGGTTTTGATTGGGCAGACCGGACGTTCTCGTCTGCGTGACCCGAAAATCGTATTTGTCATTCATTGCAGCGAAGGGGCATTTCCAGCAACCGGACTGGCAGCGGATTTATTTTCCGAACGGGAATACCGCCTGATGGAGGAAAAGCAGCTGGTCATCCGGAAATCGTTGCAAAAAATACTGGCGGATGAACGGCTTGCCGTCTATAAAACAATTTCTGCTCCGGCTCAGGAACTCTACTTGACGTATCCGCTGGTAGACACTGCCAACCAAAAAAGTTATCCCTCTTTCCTACTGGGACAGATACCGGAATGGTTTCCGAACGGCAAACAGTTGCTACAGACAGAAGCACAAATCCCACTCTCTTATTATGCAACCACCATGCAGTCTGCCTATTATCACTATGTCCGGAACTTTTCGGAGCATTCCGCTGCGATTGCAGCCGTGCAGAACGTTTTGCAACAGCAGCCCGTCTATGCTCAGAAAATCGCCTATTTGCAGAGCGTGCATCAGCAAATGGACTTCTCCATCACAGAACCAAAACACATGGAACAGCTTCTGGGCAAGCAGCTGCACATGTCTGCATCAAAGTTAGAAACCTATCGTTTGTGTCCATTTCAGTTTTTCTGCGGCAGTGCATTGCATTTGTATGCACGGAAAAAAATCCAGTTAGACCCTGTCAATCAAGGAAACCTGATTCATTACTGTCTGGAGCAGATGCTGCGAAATCATACACGAGATGCATTTCTGGCACTCACCCCCGAAGAATTAGAGGAAAAGCTGCAATGCTGGGTGAATCAGTATTGGAACACCGCACTGGGTGGTGACTTCTCCAAAGACCCCCGAAGTTATGCGGTTTATGCGGAAGTCCAGCGACAGCTATTGATTACCTTGCTACATGTGCAGGCTGAATTGCGACAGACTCGATTCTATCCGCATTATTTGGAATTGCCGATTCAGAATCATACAGCATTCACACCGCTGAAAGCCCTGACAGAGGACGGGCACAGCCTGCAAATTGAAGGCATTATTGACCGTGTGGATACCTGCGAACTGGACGGAAAAACTTGCGTGCGAATCATTGACTATAAGAGCGGAACGAAGAGCTTTTCATTTGGAAATCTGCGGTATGGGTTGGATATGCAGATGTTAATTTATCTGTTCTCGCTGATTTATAATCAGACACCGCTGCAAAATGCCAAAATTGGCGGCGTTTTGTATATGCCGGCTGGCGGTGTAAAGACAAATCAGGAACGGGGCAGTGCCAAGTCCAAGCAGGAGTTGGAGCAGGATGCCTACCGGATGAGTGGTTTGTTGATTGACGATGCAGAGCGAATCCGCTGCATGGAACCAGATGGAAAGGGCATCTATATTCCGGCAAAGCTGAAAGCTGGCACAAGCGGAGCATCGGAACTCATCACCGGAAAGAATGACGTTTATCTGTCGGAATCCGCCTTTCATGCCCTGTATCGCTATGTGATGGAAACCTTGAAACAGACTGCCCAGCAGATTTATCAGGGGGACATTGCAGCAAATCCGCTGATTTTACCGAAGAAAACGGTTTGCAAGTATTGCAATTATCAGGATATTTGCGGAAATCTTCAGCAGCAGCCCTGCCGGACAACCGAGCCGGATGCACAGGAAGCCATGCTGGAACTATTAAAAACGTGGGAGGCATCCGAACATGGCATGGACAAATGAACAGCAGCAGGCAATTACCTTGCGAAATAGCAGCCTGATTGTTTCGGCAGCTGCCGGCAGCGGAAAAACCTCTGTTCTAGTGGAACGGCTGATTCAGATTTTATCCGATCCCACAGAGAAAGTCTTTGCTGACCGGATGATTGTGGTGACGTTCACGAATGATGCAGCTGCGGAGATGAAACAGCGGTTGCAGACCGCATTTGAAAAACGCATTGCAGAAGAACCGGAAAATCGCTGGTTGCGGCAGCAGCAATTATTATTGCCAGCGGCGAAAATCAGCACCATCAATGCATTTTGTTTTGACTTGATTCGGGAACATCTGGGCGATGGTGAAATCACCTCCAGCTTTCGGGTCATGGATGAAACCGAGCAGGACTTGCTATTCCGTGCAGCGGTTGACGAAGTATTGAACCGCTGGTATACCGAGCGGGCAGCTGAAATGCAGCTGCTTTGGAATGCGTTCTGCAACCATACCGACCAAGCGTTAGAAGAATTATTGCTGGAATTAAAGACGTTTCTCGCTTCGATTCCATTTCCGGAGCAGTGGAAGCAGCAGGTTTTACAGCGGTTTTCCGTGCCGGATGCAGAAAATCCGGACTATCTGGAATTTCTGAAACTGATGCAGGAAAAGGCTGCTGTCCTCACGGATGAAGTGGAACGGCTGTATGCGTTATCGGAAGACCTCTATGAGGAAAAGAACAATGTTGCAGAATGGATGAGTGTGGATTTTGACACGATGCACGCTCTGTTACATGCTCTACAGCAGCAGCCGGCAGATGCGGAACAGATTCTGAAAATCATTCAAAATCATCTGGATGCACGGGCAGGGAAACGCTATCCCACCAAGCGAAAAACCGTTTCCAGTACGGCTTTATTTGAACAGATACGAGATCAGCGGAAACAGTATGATGTGGATATGAAAGCCCTGTTCACAGAGTTACAGGAAACATTGCCGTATTGTCGGGAGGATTTTCAGGCACATCGGGAATTACTGCCGATTTTGTTTGCATTGTCGGAGGACATTGAACAGGTGCTCTGGACGAAAAAAGTACAGCGGAATGCATTAAGTTTTGATGATGGGGAACGGATGACCTTGCAGCTGCTGTCAGAGATGCAGGACGGTGTTCTCACGCAAAGCCCACTGGCAAAAGCCCTCTCTGAGGAATATCAAATCATTATGATTGACGAATATCAGGATGCGAACAATAAGCAAGACATGATTTTCAAGCTGCTTTCGCATGGCTGCCAGAAAGATGCAGACGGAACGCTGCAATATGGAGATAATGTATTTTTGGTGGGCGATGTCAAGCAATCCATCTATCAATTCCGGCTGGCGAATCCGAAAAACTTTTTGCAGTGCGTGCGGTTTGCGGAACGGGAAAGCCAACAAACCGACCAGCCACGCATGCGATGCATCAAGCTGAATAAAAATTTCCGCAGTTCCGATGCAGTCTTGCAGTTTGTGAATCTGATTTTCTCCCATATCATGCAGGGAACAGATACCGTTTCCTATGATCCGTCGGAATGGCTGTACCCCGGAGCAACGGGTTATCAATCTCTTCCAGAACATCAACAGGGCGTTGAGGTTGCGTTTTTACCGGAAACAGAAACCGCTGATTTCCAGGTGACATGGATCACACACACCATTCAACAGATGCTGCAAAGCGGATATCCGGTATTAGAGAAAAACGGAACGGTTCGCCCCTGTCAGCCGGGCGATTTCTGCATTCTGCTGCGAAAAGGAAAGCCCTGCCAGAAGTATGCAAAGGCATTGGAATCCCTGCAAATCCCTGTGAAAAAAGTCGAGGAACAGGGATACTTAAAGGCACGGGAAATTACGATCTTATTGAATATGCTGCGGATTCTGGACAATCCGCTGTTGGAAATTCCACTGGTTGCCGTGCTTGCCTCGCCGATGTTTCAATTTTCTATGGATGAAATCTCGATGTTGCGGCTGCTTGACCGCAAGGCATCTCTTTATTATGTGTTGAGCGTGGCGGCTGGCGATGCGGAACAGCTGGCAACACCAGAATTACTGGAGGCGGTGCAGCAGCTGCCAGAACCATTTCGGGAGAAATGCCGTTCGTTCTGGCAGATTTTCCAACAGTTGCGAACAGACAGCACAACATTACCGCTGGAAGAGTTGATTCGGGAAATCTACGATACCACAGACTTTCTTTCTGTCATGCAGCTGTATCAGGACGGCGAGAAAAAACGTGCCAATTTGAACTTGCTGATTCAGTATGCCCGACAATATGAGGCACAGGGACAGGCAGCTTTTACCGGCGGTGTGACAGGCTTCTTGCGGTATATTGATGCCTTGCTGGAACATGACCGAGATTTGGAGCAGGCGAACCCCTCCAACGGGGCAGATTGTGCGGTATTTCTGAAAACCATGCACCGTTCTAAAGGGTTGGAATTTCCGTTTGTATTTTTGGCAGAACTGGAAACCGAGTTTTCCAAGCAGGACAGCTCCAAAAAAATGCACGTTTCCGATACTGGAAGAATGGGACTGTATTTATACGATGCAAAGAATTATGAAAAATATCAAACCTTATCCTATCTGGTCTTGCTGAAAGAGAAAAAACAGCAGCTGTTACAAGAAGAAATGCGGTTGCTGTATGTGGCAATGACCCGGGCTAAGCAGAAATTATTCCTACCGCTTCAGTTGGGACGAAAAGAAACGGCAATTGCCCGTCAGTTGCAAAACAAGGATTTCTCCAAGGAATTTGTCTGCCGTGCAGCGGTTTCCTCCGCCAATTGTATGGCATTCTGGATTTGGTATGTTTTGTATTGCCGACAGGATGCAGAGTTTTTGAAGTGTATGCACGAGTGGGAGGCAAGACGACCCCTGCCGGAAGAAACAGACTTCTCCACACTGTCAATTTCCTATACAGCGGTTTCAGAAGAGCAATTGGAAGCGGAACAAGCCGAAACGGTTGCAGATGCACTGCCAGAACCGGACGTAGCGTTACAGGCAGAGATCGAAACGGCATTGCAGTTTCACTATGCGGATACGGCTGCAAAACAATTATCCCTGCTCAGCGTATCCAGTCTAACACATGACAAAACGCAGACTGAACCGGAACAGGAAATCAGCTGGGCAAGACCACGCTTTTTACAGCAAGAAGCTTTGACGGCAACCGAACGAGGAACGGCAACGCATACGTTTTTACAGTATGTATCTTTTTCCGAGGCGGAGAAAGACCCGAAAGCAGCCCTGCAAACACTGGTACAGAATGGGCACTTGACCGAAGCCGAGGCGGACAGCATTCGCCTATCGGATATTCGACACTTTTTTCAGAGCGAATTGTACCAGAGGGTTCGCCGTTCGCCGCTGATTCTGCGAGAGAAAAAGTTTTTAGTGCAGCTGGATTTGCTATTGCCAAAGATGCAGGGGGAAGAATGGGATACCTTGAAACAGCAGCACAATCCAGAGAGTATGATTAAGGGAATCATTGACCTTGCATTCTGGGAGCAGAACGGTTTTGTACTGGTGGACTATAAAACCGACACGACACGAGATATGACGGCGTTGGCGAACCGCTATCGGATGCAGCTGCGATTGTATCAGCTGGCATTAGAGGGAATCACGGGCGAACGGGTGCGGCAGTGCTGCTTGTTCTCGACCTATACCGGAGCGGTTGTATTACTTTAAAGGAGAACTGTATGGAACAATCTTTAACCAATATGCGATATGTACGAACCCTATTGGAACGGCATGGATTTCACTTCTCGAAGAAGCTGGGACAAAACTTTCTCATCAATCCGGATGTTTGCCCTCGCATTGCAGAGATGGGCAACGCCAAGACGGGACATGGCATTCTGGAAATTGGCACGGGAATCGGAACACTGACCGCAGAGCTTGCCAAGCGGGCGGAAAAAGTAACTGCTGTGGAAGTAGATGCACGGCTGTTCCCGATTTTGGAAGAAACCGTTGGACAGTATGAAAACTTGCATATCATTCATCAGGACATTTTGAAATGCGACATTCCAGCACTGCTGGAGCAGGAGTTTGGAACAATGCCGGTTTCGGTTTGTGCGAACTTGCCGTATTATATCACCGCTCCGATTCTCATGCACTTGCTGGAGAGTCGGGCAAAGCTGGAAACAATTACGGTTATGGTGCAGAAAGAAGTTGCAGAGAAGCTGACCGCTCCAGTTGGAACACGAGAAGCCGGAGCAATTACGGTTGCTGTGCAGTATTATGGAACGGTTACACAGTTGTTTTCTGTTTCGAGGGGCAGTTTTTTGCCGCCGCCGAATGTCGATTCTGCGGTGATTCAAATTCAGTTGGGAACGCCGTATGCGGAGCAGGTTGCAGATGAAAAGCACTTTTTCCGGATGGTGCGGAGCGGCTTTTCTCAGCGAAGAAAGACATTGGTCAATGCACTGTCGGCAACAATGGGCTATGAAAAGGCAGTTGTCAGCAAAGCATTGACGGATTGCGGATTGTCGGAAACCGTGCGGATGGAGTCGCTTTCTATGGAACAGCTGATTGCTCTGCATCGGGCATTGCTGGAAACATAATTGGTTTTTTCAACTGCGGTTGAGCTGGCTCAGCTCGGCGAGGGTGATTCCCCACAGTGTGGGGAAATGTCCCGAAGGGACAAAGGGGCAGGGCATCCTCTAAACAGGGGGCAAGCTGCCCCCTGCAAAGGGTGAACAATAAGCAGTAATAAAAATCTAAGAGAATCAAGAAATTGCTGTTCGCCATTCTAAAAACATAAAAAATTCCTGTAAACGATCATCTAAGAAAGATTCATGGGCAATTCAGACAATACAACCATCGGCGAACAGCACAGAGGCAAAGAGCGAAGCGATTTTGCCGAACCAAAGACAACCGTTTTCCAAAAGATTTGACTTCATCCAAATCAACCCCGAAAAAATCCCAACAGTCGATTTGTGGAATTTTCAGGACTTACCACTTGCAAACAGAGCAGAAATATAGTATAATATGAAATACCGAGGAAATCAGAGGGAAATCCTGTCAGGATACCGCTGCCCTCGGTGTGCAATTTTCATTACCACAATTAGAAAAAGAAAGGGGACTGACGTACCTTATGAATCCAATCGAACGCACAACCCAGAATATGCCGATGGTTGCCATGCGTGGCGTTGTAATCTTCCCGAAAATGGTCATGCATTTTGATGTGGCAAGAGAAGCATCGATTCAAGCCGTCAATGCAGCGTATGCTTCGGATCATCAGCTCTTTTTGGTTGCACAGCGGGATATTTTTACAGAAGAACCGGAACAGAAAGACTTGTACGAATTTGGTGTTATTGCAGAAGTACGCCAGGTACTGAAAACACCGGATGGTGTCATGCGGGTGTTGGTGGAAGGTGTCCAGAAAGCAAAGCTTTGCTCAATGGAAAAGCAGGATGCCTTTTTGACGGCAGAAGTAAAGCCGGTTTCCTATAAGAGCCGTGCCAAGATCGATGACGTGGAACTGACGGCAATGGTTCGGACGTTGAAAGAATCGTTTGACCAGTACTGCGACTTTTTCCCGAGAATGCCGAGAGAATTGGTTGTTTCTGTGCTCTGCCAGGATGACCCATATGAATTGTTCAACAACATGATTTTCAACATCAATCTGGACTACCGCCAGAAGCAGGAACTGCTGGAAGAAAATCATATTCTGAAACGGCTGGATATGCTGCTGCGGATGTTGCAGCATGAAATTGCAGTGCTGGATTTGGAACGGGATATTCAGGAACGTACCAAGGAAAGCATGGATCGTTCACAGAAAGAATTTTATCTGCGGGAACAGATGCACATCATTGAAGAGCAGCTGGGCGAAGCTGAGGACGAACAGGAAGATGCAGCGGAATATGTTGCAAAAATCAAGGAATTGAAGCTAGAGCCAGCAACCGAAGAAAAGCTGCTGAAAGAAGCCGACCGGATTGGAAAACTGCCACCGGCAACACAGGAAGCCTTTTTGATTCGGAATTATCTGGATACGGTTTTGAGCCTGCCATGGAATCAGGAAACCAAGACCAAAGTCAACTTGGAAAAGGCAAGAGCCATTCTGGACAAAGACCATTACGGCATGAAAAAGGTCAAGGAACGGGTTCTGGAGAGCATTGCTCTGCATGCCATGATGCCGGAAGTAACGGGACAGATTCTCTGTTTTGTTGGCCCTCCGGGTGTCGGCAAGACTTCCATCGGAAAATCCATTGCCAAGGCTCTGGGCAGAAATTACGAACGGGTTTCGCTGGGCGGCATTCGGGATGAATCCGATATTCGGGGACACCGGAAAACTTACATCGGAGCAATGCCGGGACGCATTATGGATGCGATGGCACGGGCAAAGTCCAAGAATCCATTGATTCTGTTGGATGAAATTGATAAAATGAGCAATGATTTCCGGGGTGACCCGTCCGCTGCAATGCTGGAAGTGCTCGACAGCGAACAGAATCAGGCGTTTCGTGACCACTACATTGAAGTGCCGTTCGACCTGAGCAAAACACTGTTTATTGCAACTGCCAACACGCTGGACACGATTCCAGCACCATTGTTAGACCGAATGGAAGTCATCGAACTGGGCAGCTATAACCGAGAGGAAAAGTTCCAGATTGCCAAGCATCACCTGTTGAGCAAGCAGATGAAAAAGCATGGCTTAAAGGGCACACAGTTCAAGGTACAGGATGCCGTTTTATACACATTGATTGACGATTACACCCGAGAAGCAGGCGTGCGGGAACTGGAACGGATGCTGGCAGCTCTTTGCCGGAAAGCGGTCAAGGAATTGGTTTCCGGAACGTGCAAACGGGTGACAATTACCACCAAGAATCTGACAACTTATCTGGGACATAAAAAATACCTGCCGGACGACCAGAGCAAACAAGATACCGTTGGGATTGTCAATGGTCTGGCATGGACATCGGTCGGCGGTGTGCTGATGCCGTTGGAAACATTGGTACTGAACGGAAAGGGCATGATTGAATTGACTGGCTCGCTGGGCGATGTCATGAAAGAAAGTGCCAAGATTGCCGTTAGCTATGTGCGGAGCATTGCCAAGCAGTACCACATTCCGGAGGACTTCTATTTGAAGAACGATCTTCACATTCACGCTCCGGAAGGAGCAGTGCCGAAGGATGGGCCTTCTGCTGGTGTTACGATGGTAACAGCGATTGTTTCCGCTCTGTCTGGGATTCCAGTGCGGCATGACGTTGCAATGACGGGGGAAATTACACTGCACGGAAAAGTATTGCCGATTGGCGGCTTGCCAGAAAAGGCAATGGCAGCCTATAAGGCGGGCTTGAAAACTGTCATCATTCCAAAACGCAACGAACCGGATTTGGAAGATGTTGACGAAACTGTACGGAACGGGCTGGAATTTGTAACGGCAGAAAATCTGGAAACGGTTTTGAAAACGGCTCTGGTTTCTGTTCCAGAACCAATTCAGCCGGAAACACCGATTGCAGAACAGCCGGACGAGCAGCCAGCTGTCTTTTCTCCAAAGGCTGCCGGAACACCTGCACCGGAAACAAAAACCTTGATTCCGGTATAAGAGGAGGAACGGATGAACTTTCAACAAGCCACATTTCTGGCATCGTACGGAACATTTTCCCAGCTGCCGCCTTGCAAGGGCATGGAGATTGCATTTGCAGGGCGTTCCAACGTGGGAAAGTCCACGATGCTGAATAAAATTTTCAACCGGAAAGCACTGGCGAGAGTCAGTGCCGTTCCCGGAAAAACTGCAACCATCAACTTCTATCAGATTCCGCCAGTGACCTTTGTCGACTTGCCGGGGTATGGATACGCAAAGGTTGCAAAGACAGAAAAACGCCGCTGGGCAGAATTGATTGATGGCTATCTGGAATCTGACCGAGATATCCGCTTGACATTCCTGCTGCTGGATATGCGGCACGCTCCCTCTAAGGACGACTTGCAGATGATTGAATACCTGATTGCACAGGAAATGCCATTTGTCATTGTCCTGACCAAGGCGGACAAGCTGAACAAGTCGCAGCGGAAAGCCCGAATGGAAGCGTTTCAGACGGAGATTCCTTATTTTTCAGACATCCATGTCATTCCGTTCTCCGCAATGACCCGTGAGGGCGTAGACGAAGTACGGGATGTGATTACAGAATTAGCAGAAGCAGACGAAACCGATGCAGAATGAAAATGCGATGAGAAAAAACACTGCGTAATGCAGGAAAGGAAGTAAAATATGTTTGTATCAGAGGATTTACAGGTAAATGCACAGGGACACTTGACCATTGGCGGACAGGATACCGTAGAGCTTGCAAAGCAGTACGGCACACCGCTGTATGTGATGGATGAAGACCTCATCCGGAAGCACTGCCGGTCATTCAAGCAGAGCATGGACAAGTTCTATCAGGGCAAGGGCTTAGTTTGCTATGCCAGCAAGGCATTCTCCTGCAAGGCAATCTATCGGGTGATGCAGGAAGAAGGCATGGGCGTAGACGTTGTTTCCGGCGGGGAACTGTACACGGCGATGCAGACCGGATTTGACAGCAGCAAAATTTGTTTTCACGGCAACAACAAGACCACCGAAGAATTACAAATGGCACTGGATTATCAGGTTGGTAGAATCATTGTAGACAACATCTATGAACTGCACCAGCTGGAACAGATGTGTCAGGAGCAGGGCAAGACGGCTCGCATTATGTTCCGGATCAAGCCGGGTGTCGATGCACACACGCATAACTTTATCCGTACTGGACAGATCGACAGCAAGTTTGGCTTTGCTCTCGAAACTGGCGAAGCCATGGAAGCAGTCAAGGAAGCGTTGCAGTGCAAGAGCCTGCACCTGTGTGGTCTGCATTGTCATATTGGTTCACAGATTCTGGATACCAACGGATTTGAAGCAGCTGCGGAAGTCATGATGCAGTTCATCGCAACCATTCAGAAAGAATTACATATCACCATCGAAGAACTGAATCTGGGCGGCGGCTTTGGTATTTGCTATACCGAACAGGATGACCCGATTCCATACGAACAGTACATGGAAGCCGTTTCCAAGGTCATTCACCGTTGCAGTGAAGAATATGGTGTACCGCAGCCGTTCATTCTGATTGAACCGGGTCGTTCCATTGTTGCACCGGCAGGCATTACCCTGTATACCGTTGGCGGAAAGAAAGTCATCCCGAACATTCGGACTTATGTTTCCATTGATGGCGGTATGTGTGATAATCCACGTTATATTCTGTATCAGTCTGCTTATGATGCAATTGTTGCCAACAAGGCAGACCAGCCGAAGGACACCAAAGTGACCATCGCCGGCAAGTGCTGCGAAAGTGGCGACCTGATTGGGGAAAATATGCCGTTGCAGGCATGCGAACCGGGCGACATCATCGCTGTTTGTGCAACGGGTGCTTATAACTATTCGATGTCCTCCAACTATAACCGTCTTCAGAAGCCAGCCGTTGTATTTGTAAAGGATGGCACTTCCAGAGTTGTTGTAAAACGAGAAACACTCGAAGATCTGGTACGGAACGACTGCGAATAATCAGCGAAAGGATATCGGCATGAAAGATGCACAGCTGGAGGAGGATTTGCAGGCTTTGGCGAAAGCGTTTCTGCTCCTGAAAACAGAAGAAGAATGCATTGCATTTTTAAAAGATGTCTGCACCTATCAGGAATTGCGTGCGTTGTCCCAGCGGCTGCATGTTGCAAGACTGCTGCGGAAGCAGTATGTATTCCATGAGATTGTGCAGGAAACGGGTGCAAGCACGGCGACCATTAGCCGTGTGAATCGTACCTTGCGGGACAGCACGGGCGGCTATCAGGCAGTACTGGAACGCATGGAACCGGAAACGGACACCAAACCAGAATCCTAAAACAGAATTTATAAGAAAACGGTTCTCTTCTGACATGGAAGAGAACCGTTTTTGTTTATCCGTCATAGCCTGAGTCTGACCAGTCAGAAAGCGGGTCGGGCAAGAAAATTTGATTTTGATTCCGCCAATCTCTCGGCGGAATGCCGTAGATATTTCGGAAGGCTCTGGAGAAGTGTAAGGGGTTGGCATATCCAACCGCATTGCTGACATCTCGAATGGAAAGGCGGGTGAGTTTGAGCAGTTCTGTTGCTTTCAGCATGCGGTAATTTAGAAGAAATTCCTGTGGTGTTTTTCCGACTGCATTTTTGAAGATTTTTCCGAAATAGCTGCGATTCAGTCCGCAGACATCGGCAATATCTTCTACCGTAATATCGTTTTGAAAGTTGTGTTCAATATAGTTGAGGGCTTCGTGAATATAAAAGTCCCGTAAACTGCTGCCGCTGGAGAGCGGTGCACTGGCAGTGGAACGAGCCAGATAATCCAAGAATAAATACAAGTGTCCGATGAGATGAATTGGGGAGGAATCCCGATTCTGTGTGATATAAATCATTTCGTTCATCATCTCTTCCCGCAAGTCTTTGGACTTTGCATGATAAACCGGATTGTTTGGCGATAATCCGCAGGCATCTAAAATGGATTTCACTCGCAGCCCGTCAAATTCCACCCAAACATATTCCCACGGCAAATCCTTGTCCGCAATATACGTGGTAATCTGATTGGGGAAAATCATAAAACCCTGTCGGCTTTTAATAGAAAAAGATTGTGTCTGACCGTTTTCATCTGTTGTCATCAATCTGCCAGTTCCGGACATAATATAGTGGAACAAATAGTGATTGCGGGCAGCTGGGCCAAAGGAATGTGCCGGCTTGCATCGCTCCCAGCCGAACTGATACAGACCCAGATCCACGAAATTTTCACTGGGAAATACGGAAAAAATTAAATCTTTCATCTTTTGTTCTCCTTGCACAAAAACGGGATTAAAAAGTTGTCGATTTCTATTATAACACACAATATGCCAAAATGCAATATGAAATTGCATATTTTCTAAAAAAATCGCATAATGGCATATGGATTCTCGATTTGTGCTATTTACAGAACGCAAACTGGTATGTTATAATAGAAACACAAAATAACAGAAGCGTTTTAAAAACGAAAAGAAAAAGGAGGAAGAACGATCATGAAAAAAAGAAATGCAATTTGTAGTTTGATTCTGGCAGGCGTTTCTCTTTCCACACTGTTGTTGCAAGGATGCGGTTCTAGTAAGACCAGCGATGGAAAGATTGAAGTGGAACTGCTGCAATACAAACCGGAAGCAGTTGCAGCATTTGAAGCGATGGAAGAACGCTTCAATGCCACCCATGACAACATTCACCTGACCATCGAATCCCCGAATGAAGCCGTTACGGTTTTAAAAACCAGACTGATTCGGGAAGATTATCCGGACATCATCGGCATTGGCGGTGATATCAACTATTCCAACTTCCTGGATGCGAATTTGTTCATGGACATCTCTGATTTTGAGGGCATTTCCGATGTCAAGCCGGCATATCTGGACATGGAAAAGGAATTGGAACTGATTCCGAAAGATGGCACCTATGCATTGCCGTATGTTGCAAACAGTGCAGGTGTCCTTTATAACAAGGACATCTTCGAGGAACACGGCTGGAGCATTCCGGAAACATGGGACGAATTTACCAGTCTCTGTGAAGAAATCCAGTCCGCAGGTATGACACCGCTGTATTTTGGCTTTAAAGATACCTGGACTTGCTTAGCACCGTGGAATGCACTGGCAGTTGGTCTGGCAGAGTCGGACACTTGCAGTGAGGTCAATGCAGGCAATACCACCTTTACGGATGCTTATCGGGATGTTGCGGAAAAGATAAAAGTGCTGCTGGATTATGCAGAACCCAATCCGTACGCATACAGCTATAACGATGCATGTACAGCATTTGCAAGAGGCGAATCGGCAATGTATGTCATCGGCAGCTATGCTGTTCCGCAGATTCAGTCTGTAAATCCGGACATCAACATTGACTCGTTCCCGTTCCCGGCAAATGACAAGGAAGAAGACAACGTGCTGAACTCCGGTGTCGACTTGCAGTTCTGTGTGATGAAAGAAACCAAGAACAAAGAAGCCGTTTACGAAGTGCTGAAGTTCTTGTATGAAGACGAAACCATTCAGATTTATCTGGATGAACAAAATGCCATTCCGTGTAAGGAAGGCGACTTCACATTACCACCCATGCTGGACGGCATGCAGAGTTATATTCAGGAAGGCAGAATGGCAGACTACCAAGACCACCATTATCCAAGTGAAATGAGCGTGGATGCGATGATTCAGACGTTCTTGATGGATGATAGTTCCAATGCCGTTGATACATTCCTGAGTCGGTTCGATAAGGAATGGAAGCGGTATAATCGGGACTTGATTGCAAAGGTCAAGAAATATCAGGAAGAAAAGGGGGAACAGTAAATGAAAACAAAAAAAGTAGCATCTGCAAAGGATCGGACATTTTTAATCATCACGATTCCGATTGTGGCATTATTCTTTTTATTTAATACGCTGCCGTTGATTACCGGTGCGTTCTACAGCTTTACCAACTATCGTGGATACGGTGACTTTGATTTCGTTGGATTCCGGAACTATATGGATTTGTTCACCGATTCCAGAGTCGGACATTCTTATCTGTTCACCTTTAAATATGCGATTGTCGGAACGATTCTCATCAATGTTCTGAGCTTACTGCTGGCGATGGGCTTGAACAGTAAGATTCGCTGCAAGAGCCTGCTCCGTGGAATGTACTTTGTACCGAACATCCTCGGCGGATTGATCATTGGTTATATCTTCAGCTTTATTTTTACCTATATCATTCCAGCTGTTGCAAAGGCAATGCACATTGGATTCCTGGAAAACAGTATTTTAGCAAGCGAAAAGCATGCATGGATTGGCGTTCTGGTTGTCGGCGTTTGGCAGGCAGTTGCCATGAACACCATCATTTATATCTCCGGCTTGCAGACCATTCCGACCGATATTTATGAAGCCGGCGATATTGACGGTGCAAATCCGTGGCAGAAGTTCTGGAAGCTGACGCTCCCGATGTTGATGCCGTTCGTTTCCATTAACTTGGTATTGAGCACCAAGAACATGCTAATGGTATTCGACCAGATCATGTCTTTGACAAAGGGTGGTCCTGCACAGAGCACTGAGTCTATCTCCTACCTGATTTATCGAAACGGTATGGACGGCGGACAGTTTGGTTATCAGTGTGCAAACGCCGTCATCTTCTTTATTGTAATTGTTGCATTCTCTGTCATCCAGCTGAAAATGACGAATAAGAAGGAGGAACAGCTATGAGAAAAACAAAAAAAATCGGCGGCTCTAACGTGCTTGTTACAGTCTTGTTATTCTTGGGCTGTTTGACAATTCTTTTTCCGCTGTATATGACCATTATCATTGCATTCAAAAACCCGAGCGAAATGACCAACGACGTTGCCGGTGCACTGGCGTTCCCGAGCAGCTGGAAACTGGACAACTTCAAAGAAGCCATGGAAGTTACAAATTTCTGGCACACCCTTGGAAACAGCTTGCTGATTACCATTGCAACCATCGTGCTGGCACTGTTGATTCACTCGCTGGCTGGTTATGTCATCGGCAGAAACATGGCAAGAAAAAAAGGTTATCGGTTCATTTATTTCTACATTGTAAGCGGTATGTTTGTTCCGTTTGCAATTCTGATGATGCCGTTGGTAAAGGAAACCGCTATTCTTGGCTTAGACAATCGGCTGGGCGTGATCCTGCTGTATCTGGTCTTCTATATGCCAATCAATGTTATGCTGTATAGCGGCTATCTAAAAAACATTCCTCTGGCAATGGAAGAAGCCGCAGAAATTGACGGGGCATCTGCTTGGAAAACCTATTGGACAGTTATTTTCCCAATGATGAAGCCAATGCATGCAACCGTTGCGGTTCTGACCGCTCTGGGTACTTGGAACGACGTTATGACACCGCTGGTAATCATGTCCGGCACAAAGGGAACAACCTTGCCGCTGGCACAGTTGAACTTCCAGACACAGTTCGGTACAAACTACAACTTGGCGTTTGCATCGTACTTGCTGGCATTGATTCCGATTCTGATTTTCTATGTGATTTGCCAGAAGCAGATTTTGAACGGCGTTGCAAATGGTGCAGTAAAGGGTTAAGGTGATCAAGTAAATGCAGTTAAAAAATGAGATTATGTTGATTACCTATGCGGACAGCATGGGCAACAATTTAAAGGATTTACACAAGGTTTTGAATCAGTACTATGCAAACGCCGTTGGCGGTGTGCATATTCTTCCATTCTTTCCGTCTTCTGCCGACCGTGGCTTTGCTCCGATGTGTTATGATCGGGTTGACCCGAATTTCGGAACATTTGCAGATGTAGAGGCAATCGGAAAAGACTATTACCTGATGTTTGACTTCATGGTCAATCACATCTCTGCACATTCGGCTTATTTTCAGGATTTCCTGCAAAAGAAAGACCAGTCTGCTTATAACGATTTCTTCATCCGCTATTCTGATTTCTGGGAGAACGGAGAACCAACACAGGAGCAGGTAGATTTGATTTACAAGCGGAAGCCACGTGCTCCGTACATCGAAGTAGAATTTGCAGACGGCAGCAAAGAAAAAGTCTGGTGCACGTTCTGCGAAGAACAAATTGATTTGGACGTTCGGAAAGATGCCACCAAGCAGTTTATCAAGCAGACATTGGTGGATATGTGCCACCATGGGGCAGCTGTCATTCGTCTGGATGCATTCGCTTATGCAATTAAGAAACCGGATACCAGTTGTTTCTTTGTAGAACCGGACATCTGGGAACTGCTCTATGACATTGAAAAGACAGTCAAGGCAGAGGGTGCAGAAATCCTGCCGGAGATTCACGAGCATTACACCATCCCGATGAAAATTGCAGACAAGGGCTTTTGGATCTATGACTTTGCCCTGCCGGTTCTGACCCTGCACGCCCTATATAATCACACAGGCGTTTATCTGAAACAGTGGATGGAACGCTGCCCGATGCATCAGTTCACCACACTGGACACCCACGACGGAATCGGCATTGTCGATGTAAAAGACTTGCTGCCGGATGAAGAAGTGGACAAGGTAAAGGAACAGATGTATCAGCAGGGAGCAAACGTAAAGAAGATTTACAGTTCTGAAGCGTACAACAATCTTGATATTTATCAGGTAAACACCACATATTATTCAGCGTTGGGCAATCATGATGATGCATACTTGATGGCAAGAGCCATTCAGTTCTTTGCACCGGGCATCCCGCAGGTTTATTATGTGGGTATGCTGGCAGGCAGCAATGATGTGGACTTGATGGAACGCACCAAGAATGGACGGGACGTCAACCGGCATTATTACTCGCTGGAAGAAGTGGCAGAACAGCAGCAGCGTCCAGTTGTACAGAAATTGAAGAAGCTGATGGAACTGCGGAACACGCATCCGGCGTTCTCGCTGGAGGGTACGATTTCCATTCAGGCAGAGGGTGACCGCCTGCAAATCGTCCGCACGTATCAGTCGCATAAGATTGTGTTAGATGCCAATCTTTCCACCTATCAGTTTGAAATTCACGAATAAAGAAAAAATGTGTTCGCATCGTATGAGAGCAGCCTCTCTGCGATGCGAAACTTGTATCAAAGAAAAAAGGAGCGATTCTTATGGCAATTCAAGTTGTAACAACCGAACAGTCCACCTTGTTTACCATTCGCACAAAGCATACCACCTATCAGATGAAAGCAGATGAATACGGCGTGCTGCTGCATCTTTGGTATGGTGCATCTGTCGAGGGCGATATGTCCTATCTGTTGGATTATCCGGATGTTGGATTTTCCGGAAATCTCTATGAAGCAGAAAACAGAAGAACTTACTCTTTGAATACCTTGCCGCTGGAATATGCAACCGAAGGCGTTGGCGATTTCCGGATTCCGGCAGTTGCAGCAACCCATGCAGACGGCAGCAATGCATTAGATTTGCGGTATCAGTCTTACAGCATCCACAAGGGCAAGTATGCGATTGCAGGGCTGCCGGCAGTCTATGCAGACGAAGACGAAGCAGAAACCTTGGAAATTGTTCTGAAAGATACGGCAACAGATTTGCAGGTAACCTTGCGGTATGGCGTTCTGCCGGAACTGGATATGCTGACTCGCTGCGTTTCCATCCAGAATCTTGGCACAACGCCGATTACACTGACAAAGGCAGCCAGCTTCTGTTTGGATTTGCCTTATGGAAAGTGGGAATGGATGCACTTCCACGGCAGACATGCGATGGAACGGATTACCGAACGGACACCGCTGATTCACGGCATTCAGGAAAGTTCCAGCACAAGAGGCACATCCAGCCACCATCAGAACCCGACTGCCATTCTCTGCACACCGGATTGTACGGAAACTAACGGCAGCTGTTTCGGAGCAGCGTTCTTGTATAGCGGCAGCTTCCAGACGAAGATTGAATATGACCAGATGCGGCAAGCAAGAATGGTGATGGGGCTGCATCCGGATTTGTTCCGTTGGGAACTCCAGCCAAATGCAACCTTTGATACACCGGAAGTGTTGTTTACTTACAGCGATAGCGGCTTAGAAACCCTGTCACATCGCTTCCAGAAAACCATTCGGGAACACGTTTGCCGTGGGAAGTATCAGAAAATCGAACGTCCGGTTCTGATTAACAACTGGGAAGCAACCTATTTCGATTTCAACGAAGAAAAGATTTTAAAGATTGCCGAAGAAGCCGCTCGTCTGGGCGTGGATATGCTGGTATTGGATGACGGCTGGTTTGGCAAGCGGGATGATGACTGCTCCGGTCTGGGCGACTGGTTCGTGAATGAACAGAAACTCAAGGGCGGACTGGGCACACTGGTGCAGAAAGTCAAGGCATTGGGTATGCGGTTCGGTATTTGGTTTGAACCGGAAATGATTTCGGAAGACAGCGATTTGTACCGTACCCATCCGGAATGGGCAATTCAGATTCCGGGCAGAAATCCGATGCGAAGCCGGTATCAGCTGCTGTTAGATCTATCGAATCCGGATGTGCAGGATTACTTGTACAAGTGTATTTCTGACATTCTGAACAGTGCCGATATTTCCTATGTGAAGTGGGATATGAACCGCAGCATCAGTGACTGGTATACCGCTCTGCTGCCGGCAAATCGGCAGGGCGAGTTGCCGCATCGGTATGTGTTGGGTGTCTATGCATTGCTGGAACGGCTGACTTCTGCATTCCCAGAGGTTCTGTTTGAGGGATGCAGCGGCGGCGGCGGACGGTTTGACGCTGGAATGCTGTACTACTGCCCGCAGATTTGGTGCAGCGATGACACAGATGCTTATGAACGAACCATCATTCAGTATGGCACATCGTTCTTCTATCCGATTTCTGCGGTTGGCTCGCACGTTTCCGTTGTTCCAAATCATCAGACTGGCAGAGTTACACCAATCGAAACCCGTGCCGTGACGGCGATGGCTGGCAGCTTCGGCTATGAGTTGGATTTGAATTTGCTGTCAGACGAGGAAAAGGAATCTGTGACCAAGCAGATTCAGCAGTTCAAGGAATACGGTTCGTTGATTCACAACGGGACGTATTACCGCCTGAGCAATCCGCTGGAAGATGCCTATGCACTCTGGGCGTTTGTATCTGAGGACAAGAAAGAAGTTCTGGTACAGGGCATGATTTTCCGGACAGAAGCAAACATGGTGCGGCATTGTGTTCCGCTGCGAGGTTTAGATGCAGAAGCTGTTTACCGGACAAAGGACGGAGCAGCCTATACCGGTGACACCCTGATGCATGCAGGGGTTCTGCTGCCGAAATCTTGGGGCGACTATTATCCGGTTTCCATGTATTTCATCAGCGAATAATTTTGCAACCATGATTTAAAACGATTGCGGCACGCTGCGGAAGAGATTCTGCGGCGTGCCGTTTCTGTTGATTTTTCGGGGGATTTCCTAGTTTTAAAATTTGTCGACTATTACGAATTTCAGCGAAAAAACAGGGAAATATTCTGTTAAATGACGAATTGAAATACCTTGAAAACCTATCGCATCTATGGTATAATAGAAGGTAACGAAAACGGCAAAAGGTGGGGAATTCGATATGAAAACGATACTTTGCTTTGGGGACTCAAACACATATGGCTATCAGCCGGAAACGAAAAAACGATATGATGAAACCACACGCTGGACGTGCTTATTACAGCAGGCAATTCAGCCTTACGGGTGGCGTGTTGTGGAAGAGGGTCTGTGCGGACGCACAACCAACTTGAACGGCATTCGTCGGGAAAACAGAAATGGTGCTGCGGTGCTGCCAATGCTGCTGGAATCCCATGCACCGTTGGATGCGGTGATTTTGATGCTGGGGACAAATGACTGCAAAACGCAGTTCCATGCAACGCCGGAATCCATTGGAGCAGGCATAGAAGCTTTGATCGCACAGGTGCGAGCATTCGATGAACAGCTACCAATCTTATTGGTTTCCCCCATTCATCTTGCAGCGGATATTGCAGAAAAAGACCCCGCATTTTCTGCGGATTCCGTTCCCATCTCCTATGCATTAAAATCCGTCTATGTAGCGATTGCAGAACGGGAACACTGTATGTTTTTTGCGGCTTCGGATTATGCAGAGCCTTCGGACGCAGATGGCGAACATCTCGACGCAGAGGGACATCAAAAACTGACCAAACAGATGCTGAACGCATTACAACCATTACTATGCGGAAAGGAACAGGAAAAATGACAACGAAAGAAATGCAGGAAGCAATTCTAAAATGGAAAAAAGAACAGGACTGCTGTATTCTGGCACATTGCTACCAGACCCATGATATTTTGGAAGTGGCAGACTTTGTCGGAGATTCTTTCGGATTGGCACAGAAAGCAGCACAGACCAATTGCAAACGGGTGATGATGTGCGGTGTTCGTTTTATGGCAGAAACCGTGAAGATTCTGTCGCCGGAAAAACAAGTTTATCTGCCAAAAGCAGAAGCTGGCTGCCCGATGGCAGAACAGCTGGATGTGGAAATGTTACAGCAGATGAAAGAAATCTATCCGGAACACTGCGTGGTTGCCTATATCAATACAACTGCTGCATTAAAAACACTGTGTGATGTCTGTGTCACGTCCTCTTCCGCAGTGGAGATTATCCGGAAGATTCCAAACAAGAAGATTCTGTTCATTCCGGACTGCAACCTTGGTGATTATGTGGCAAAGCAGATCCCGGAAAAGGAATTTCAGCTGATGCATGGCGGTTGCCCGACACACGTTCGGATTACGGTCAAGGACGTAGAGAAAGCACGGGCTGCACATCCGGATGCAGAGTTGCTGGTACATCCGGAATGCCAGCCGGCAGTCACCGCACAGGCGGACTATGTTGGCAGCACAACCGGCATTATGAACTATGCAGCAAAGAGTGACAAGAAATCGTTCATCATCGGCACAGAAAACAGCATTGTACAGCATTTGGGCATGCAGTTCCCGGACAAGCTGTTTTATCCGCTCTCGAAAGATTGTGTCTGTCACAATATGAAAGTTACGACATTGGCAGATGTTTTGCACTGCTTGCAGGGCGTAGACGGCGAAGAAATTCAGATGCCGGAAGATGTCATGCAGAAAGCAAAGGTCTGCATTGAAGAAATGTTGAGGTTGGGAAATTAAGATGCAGAAAAAAGTATTGGTCGCAATGAGCGGCGGTGTGGATAGTTCTGCAACAGCTGCGATCTTGTGCCAAAAGGGCTATGATTGTATCGGTGTCACGATGAAGCTGTACAATCTGCCAGATGATGCGGTTCGCAGCAACACCTGCTGTACGCTTTCCGATGCAGAAGATGCAAAGAGCGTTGCATATCGGCTGGGTATGCGGTATTACGTCATGAATTTTACGGCAGATTTTGCCAAGGAAGTTATTGACCGTTTTGTATCTGCCTATGAACGGGGCGAAACGCCGAATCCTTGTATTGACTGCAACCGATATATGAAGTTTGAACAGCTGTACCAGCGAGCTGCTCTGCTGGGATGCGATGCGATTGCAACCGGACACTATGCACGGATTGCATACGATGCAGAACGGGGCAGATGGCTGCTGAAAAAGTCGAAGAACGAGGCGAAAGACCAAAGTTATGTGTTGTATTCCATGACACAGGAGCAGCTGGCACATACGATTTTTCCGCTGGGGGACTATACCGACAAGGCGGAAGTGCGGAAGTTGGCAGCAGAATCCGGCTTGCTGAATGCAGAAAAGCATGACAGTCAGGATATTTGCTTTGTTCCGGATGGCGATTATGCAGCGTTTATTGAACAGTACACGGGAAAGCAGTATCCGCATGGAGATTTTGTAGATCGGAACGGCAAGAAGCTGGGCGAGCATAAGGGTATGATTGGCTATACCATCGGACAGCGGAAGGGTTTGGGCATTTCTGCACCGCATCCGCTGTATGTCTGCAAAAAGTGTGTGGAAGATAATACCATTGTGCTTTCAGAGCGAGAGGGACTGTATACTACGAAACTGATTGCACGGGATTTCAACTGGATTGCTTATGATGGTGCACCCAAAACGCCGATTTCCGTCACAGCAAGAACCCGTTACCATGCCAAGGAGGCAGCTGCAACGGTTACTCCGCTGGAAGATGGAACGGTACAAGTGGTATTTGCAGAGCCACAGCGTGCCGTGACTGCTGGTCAGGCAGTGGTACTGTATGATGGAGAAATTGTAGTTGGTGGAGGAACGATTACTTCCGCTGAATAAAGAGAAAAAAGTCCGACAGAAATGCCGGACTTTTTTGTTGCATGAAACTTCATCAGACGAAAACTTGAAACAGCCCATGCCGATTGCAGTAGCTGTAAATCGTACCATGCCCCATCATCGGGAAGCGTACCATTGGATTTTGTTCCGGATAACACTTGATGAACGAAATCCGGTCACTGGTGACATAGGCGAAAAAAGAGAGAAAATGTGTTTTTTCCATGGGATGTTCCATAAAAACAACCTTCTTTCTGAGTGGATGCTTTCAGTATAACACAAGCGATTCGGTTCTGCAACCTACGTTTCGTAGAGTGCTTTTAAAGAAAATAAATCTATAATTTAGAATAATATTATTAGAAAAAGCATTGATTTTTTCCCGAAAATGCGGTAAAATAGAAAACAGATTTCGGCATTGTGTCAGTGTACATAAAACCAAAATGCCGGAACGATAGAAAGGAGCTTCGTAATGTATATTACTTGCTTGGATTTGGAAGGCGTATTGGTGCCGGAAATTTGGATTGCATTTGCAGAAGAAAGCGGAATCCCGGAATTAAAGCGTACCACCAGAGATGAACCAGATTATGATAAGCTGATGAAGTGGAGAATCGGCGTTCTGAAAGAACACGGCCTTGGCTTGAAAGAAATTCAGGAAACCATTGCAAAGATTGCCCCGCTGCCGGGTGCAAAGGAATTTTTGGACAAACTGCGGAAAGAATGCCAGGTGATTATTATCAGCGACACCTTCACACAGTTTGCAGGCCCGTTGATGGAAAAGCTGGGACAGCCGACCATTTTCTGCAATTCTCTGGAAGTTGCAGCAGATGGCGAAATCACTGGCTTCAAGATGCGTGTTGAAAACTCCAAGCTGACCACCGTAAAGGCATTGCAATCCATTGGCTATGATACGATTGCCAGCGGTGACAGCTACAACGACCTCGCAATGATTCAGGCAAGTAAAGCAGGCTTTCTCTTCCGGAGCACCGAACAGATTCAAAAAGACCATCCGGAACTTCCGGCATTTGAACGGTATGAAGATTTGCTGGCTGCAATTGAACAGGAATTGCAGAAGTAAGCAAGGTTTTGATTCTGATTGCATACAAAAAACGCTGTTGCACGATTTTTGTGCAGCAGCGTTTTTGCGTTTACTTGTTAGAAATGGTAATGGTATAAGCATCATCTTTCAGGTCGCCAACCGTCACGGTTACGCCAGGGTCAATCGTTTCTTGTTCGTTGGAATCGTACCAATGAAAACCGGAAATTGTTCCATCGATCACATCGCCCGTTTTGAAAACGCTGCCGCCCTCCTGCTCGTTGGCAAGCCGAATTAAGCGGATGCCGTCATTATCATTGTTTGTGTATTCCGAACCATTCTGATATTTGAAGTAGGTGTACCAGTAATCTTCCTGCAAATCTGCTTGAATGTGATAGACCCGAATGCCGCTGTCAATACTCTGCCAGTAACTCATGTTGGAATTGATGTAACTGTTGTTGTCATCCTCTGTGATGTATTCAATCATGAGATATTCAGAGAAATAACGTCCATCCAGCTTTCCATACGGGATAATCACGCAGTTTCCGTTTTTGGTCTGAGCGTTTTGCAGCTGGAACGTCTGTGTGCCCTTGCTACTGTCATAGACAGAAACTTGATTCTTCTGATACCAGCCCAGCATCAGCTTAGAGAAACAGCCGAAATCGGAAGCAGCATCGGCATCCATCAATTCTGTTCCGGCATTGCCTTTCATGCCATCGAAATCATCGCTGTTATAGAGGTAATAATCCGGCAAGCCCATGCAGTGCCCCATCTCGTGGAGATAACTGCTGTTGAAGTTGTTGTAATTGGTTTCACTTTCAATCTGAGCGTTTCCGGTGATGATATGCCCAATGGTAACGTCATCGACCGTATAAGCGGAATCACCGATTGGCCCAGCACACGGCCACCAGTTGTCATCTCCGGCAGCAGTTGGAACAGAAAACAGCGTTGCATCAATCACACCATCGTTGTTGCCGTCAAACTGGCTGAAATCCACGCTATCGTTAAAGGCATCGTAGCATTCCCGTGCAAGCTTGTCTTTGTCCGTATCGTAGGCGGAACGGTTTTCTTTTGTGGTATAGCGGAATACTTGTCCATCAAGGTGCATTGTCCCCTTGGAAGAGCGTTCATAGAATGCACGCATACTGTCGAATGGGTAATTGCTGTCGCTGGTGTCTGCTTCCCCGAATGCGATTTCCTGAATCTGTTCCGCAGAAAGGTCTGTGGTATATTTGCAGTCCGGAAAATCCACATAAAAAATTACCAGCTTGGCATCGCCCTGCGAGGGCAGGGAAGCTTTGACTGCTTGAATGGATGGTGTTAAGAATGTAGCATCTTCCGCATCTGTGGTGGTTGTGGTGGTTTCTGTGGTAGTGGTAACAGGGGCAGTGGTGTCGCTGGTAACGGTAGTCGTATCGGCGATTTCCTCCCAGATTTCGAGAAAATCTTCGTAGAGGACGCAGTGTTTCAGCATCATCAAGTCTGCTACATTGACAACGTGGTCTTGGTTGAGGTCAGCACGCTGTAGGATGTCTTCCCCCTGCAAAGCATCCAACCGGAGCAGATACCGCTGCATTTTTACAATGTCGACCATCGAAACAACGCCATCATGGTTCAGGTCACCCCGATAGCCACGCCATTCCCACGATGCATAGGCGTGCGGAAGTGCAATCATGCCAATTCCGGCGGCAACGGTTGCAGCACTGAGCAGTGCAGTTCCGAGAATGGTGCTTTTTTTCATAGAGAATGCCTCCTTTTTCCGTTCTAAAATCAGATGGTTTCATCATACCACTTTTCACAAAAAAATGCAAGATGCATTCTCTTTTTTTAGCAACTTTTCTAATTTTTCGAGCAGGATTTTGTGGATTCTGTGCAAGCCGAGGCGGATAAAACGGCTTCCACAGCTGCCCAGAACGTCTGCCATTCGGATACATTCATACAGAGAAACGGCAGCATCCAGCGTTCCCACGGATGCTGTGGGTGCTGCTGAAAGAACGAGATACACTCCCGAAAGAGCGGTGGATGTCCGATGGTTTGCCGGATGGTGCAGAGGATGGCAACGCCGTCGGGCTGTTCGTCAGCGGAGCAGTTCGGGAAAGCTGTTTGCACCTGCTGAAGCAGCCATTGCCCTTCCGGCAGGGAAGAGAAACTTTCTGGATTCATAGAAAACACCTCCTGTTGGTTGAAAAAAGCCAGTCGTTCTAGAGGAACAGACTGGCTTTTTGAGAAAGATGATTTAAGAGAGCGAATTACTTGGCAGCCTGATAGCCCAATTCAAACGCTTTCAAGTTCATGTCTAAGAATTTTGCCGGAACGGTGTTCCGAATGGTTTCGAGCCACTTTTCATACGGGATTTCAGTGGACTTTGCCATCACGCCAATCAAAACAACATTGACGCATTTCTGGCTGCCAGCCTGTACGGCAAGCTGCAACGCATCGACAGCCGTCAAATCGCAAACGGCATCCAGCTTTTCGCAGATGTGTTCCGGATATGCCATTGCACCAGTAATGACGGGCATCGGGTCAATCTGCTGGGTGTTGGCAATCATCTTTCCGCCCTGTTTCAGGTAAGGAAGAGCACGATAGGCTTCGAGCGGTTCAAATGCTAAAATCAAATCAGCAGTGCCACGGTCGACGATTGGGGAATAAACAGCATCGCCATATTTCACATAGGTTACAACGCTGCCGCCCCGCTGGCTCATACCGTGTACTTCAGAAACTTTGACATCATAACCGGCATCTGTGACAGCGTTGCCCAAGATTCGGCTGGCAAGCAGCGTTCCCTGTCCGCCGACACCAACAATCATAATTTGTTTTGTCATGGTTTATGCCTCCTCTTTCTTGTGAATGCAGCCAAACGGACATACGTTCAGGCAGAGTCCGCAGCCGTTGCACTGGGTCGGGTTGATGGTTGGCTTTGTGCCATCGAAAGAAATTGCTGGGCAGCCCAGCTTCATGCAGAGTTTGCACTTCTTGCAGTCTGTGCTGATTTCGCAGCAGCCTGTATATTTTACGGTTTTCAGCAGGGCACACGGACGCTGTGCAATGATGACAGACGGTTCTTCCGCAGCGATTTCCTGCTTCACAACCGCTTCCATCTGCTTGACATCGAACGGGTCAACAATGGCGATTCGTTCCACCCCAACGGACTTGCAGAGCGTTACCAGATTCACTTGCTTGGTGACTTCCTTCCGGATGGTGTAACCCGTGGTCGGGTTGTCCTGATGTCCGGTCATGCCCGTGATGGAGTTGTCCAGAATGATAACGGTATTGATACCCTTGTTATAAACCACATCAATCAAGCCCGTGATACCGGAGTGAATGAAGGTAGAGTCGCCGATGACCGAAACGGTTTTCTTTGCAAAGTCATTGCCTCTTGCCTTTGCCATACCCATTGCAACGCCAATGGATGCACCCATACAAATGGTGGTATCCATGCTGTTCAGCGGAGCAACTGCCCCCAATGTATAACAGCCGATGTCGCCGGAAACCTGCAACTTCAGCTTGTGCAGAACATAGAATACACCTCTGTGCGGGCAGCCTGCACACATCACTGGCGGACGAACAGGAATCGGTTCACCCGGCACTTGATAAGCTGGCTCTTCTTCGCCCAGAACCACCTTGCGAATCTGATGCGGTGTGTATTCGCCCAGCAGGGAGAAAGCTTCCTTGCCGATGACAGAAATGCCGAGGCTGCGGCAGTAGGTTTCAATGAACGGGTCGAGTTCTTCAATGACATAGACGGTTTCATGCTGTGCAGCAAAGTCCAGCAGCATTTGCTTCGGCATCGGGTAGATCATGCCCAGTTTGCAGTAGTCTACCTGGTCGCCGAGGGCTTCCTTGGCATACAGATAAGCGATACCAGCGGAGATGACACCGATTTTGTTGCCCTTGGATTCTACCCGGTTAATCGGACAGGTTTCTGCATATTCTGCCAGTTTCCGCATCCGTTCTTCTACAACCACGTGCCGCTTGATGGCATTTGCCGGCATCATGACATACTTGGCAGCATCCTTTTCATACGGTTTCAGAGCAACTTCTTCCGGTTCTTCCAGTTCTACCAGACTCTGAGAGTGGGAAACACGGGTGGACAGCCGGAGGAATGCCGGAGCATCGAATGTTTCGCTGATGGTATATGCAAGCTTGGTGAAGTTCTTGCATTCTGCGGAATCGGACGGTTCGAGCATTGGAATCTTGGCAGCTTCTGCATAGTGTCGGGAATCCTGTTCGTTTTGAGAAGAATGCATACCCGGGTCATCTGCAACGCAGAAAACCAGACCGCCATTGACACCGCTGTAACTTACGGTGAATACCGGGTCAGCCATGACATTCAAGCCAACGTGCTTCATGCAAGACATCGCACGAGCACCGCCGATGGATGCACCAATGGCAACTTCCGCAGCAACCTTTTCGTTTGGTGCCCATTCCGCATAAATTTCCTTGTATGGGACAATCTGTTCTGTAATTTCTGTGCTTGGCGTTCCCGGATAAGAGGAAACAACCCGAACGCCTGCTTCATAAGCACCTCTTGCTACAGCAGCATTGCCGAGTAGTAATTTTTTCATATTTGTTCATCCTTTCATGGGGTTTCGTGTTCGGTGACACCGGATTCTTTTGCAACCAGATTTTCAACACAGTACCGCTTCCGCAGCTTTGGTTTTTCAATCTTTCCGGTGGGGTTTCTTGGAACATCGGCAAAGATAATTTTTCTTGGCCGCTTATACCGTGGCAGTGCCATGCAGAACACCTGCAATTCTTCTTCGGTGAGTGTTGCTTCCGGCTTCACTTCTACGATGGCAGCCGTGATTTCGCCCAAACGGGCATCTGGCAGACCAATGACAGCAACGTCTTTGATTGCATTGTGCTGGCGGAGGAAATCTTCAATCTGTACCGGATAAATGTTTTCGCCGCCGGTGATGATGACATCTTTCTTGCGGTCAACGAGATAGATAAAGCCGTCTTCGTCTTCCTGTGCCATATCGCCGGTGAACAGCCAACCATCCTGTAAAACTTCTTCGGTTGCCTTTTCATCCCGATAGTAGCACTTCATCACGCCTGGACCTTTCACAGCCAGTTCGCCGACTTCGCCCTGCGGAACGGTGTTGTGATTCGGGTCAACAATCTTGACTTCCCAGCCATAGCCAGCCTTTCCGATTGCACCGACCTTGTGCGGATTTTCGACACCGAGGTGTACGCAGCCTGGACCAATGGATTCGCTCAGACCATAGTTGGTATCATAAGCATGGTGTGGGAAATAAGCCTTCCAGCGTTTGACCAAAGACGGCGGAACAGGCTGTGCACCGATGTGCATCAACCGCCACTGGTCGAGGTTGTAGTCGTCTAGATTCAAATCTTTCCGGTCTAGTGCATCCAGCAAATCCTGTGCCCACGGCACGAGCAGCCAGACGATGGTGCATTGTTCTTCGGAAACGGCTTTCAGAATCCATTCCGGCTTGACACCACGGAGCAGGACTGCTTTTCCGCCCGTCAGCAGCGAGCCAAACCAGTGCATTTTTGCCCCTGTATGATAAAGTGGTGGAATGCAGAGAAATACATCGTCCTTTGTCTGACCGTGATGGTGCTGTTCGACCTGTGCAGCGTGGCTCAGGCTTCTGTGTGTATGTAAGATGGCTTTTGGGAAGCCAGTCGTGCCGGAAGAAAAATAGATGGCAGCATCATCGTCTTCTGTCAGCGGTACATTCGGATTTTTGGAGGTGCAGAACTGTGTCAGACGGTCATAGCTTTCTGCAAATGTCGGGCAGTCCTTTCCGACATACAGCATGCTCCGAACACGAGGCATACAATCGCAGATTTCCTCCACCCGTCCGGTAAATTCAGGGCCAAATACTAAGAAATCCGCTTCTGCTAAGTTCAGACAGTACCGGATTTCTTCGGCGGTATAGCGGTAGTTCAGCGGAACGGCAATCGCTCCTGCTTTTAAGATGCCGAAATAAATCGGCAGCCATTCCAGGCAGTTCATCAGCAGGATGGCAACTTTTTCACCCTTGCGGATGCCTCTGGACAGGAGGAAGTTTGCGAACCGGTTTGCCTGGCAGTTGAAATCTTTCCAAGTGATTTCCCGCCGGACATTCTGCCCCGTACCGGATTCAATCAGGGCGTATTCTTTCCACGTCAACCGACCATGGACGGTGGGCGGCGGTGTAATTTCAACCAGACTGGTATCATCTGGATAGCGTTCTGCATTTTGCCGCAGTAGTTCTGTGATAGGCATTTTTGACATTCCTTTCTGTTTCTGTTTGTACCAGCACAAGGCACAAACGATCTTTTTTATTATAGCACAATCTCTCTAAAAAAACAATACGAAAACCAAAAAAACTGCAAAATTTGCAAAAATGCTGCCGGACGGGAGCAGACAGCCTCCATCCGGCAGCGAAATGATGGGATTCAAATGAAAGGTCTAAGAGGAACGAAGAGAGCAGAATAATGACCATACAAACCGGAACGATGTAAGTAATCATCACGCAGTACAGCTTTCTTGCTGGGAGTGTTCCAGAGTGACAGCAGGTCGATAATCGGCAAAATTTGCAAAAATGCTGCCAGATGGGAGCAGACAACCTCCATCCGGCAGCGAAATGATGGGATTCAAATTAAAGGTCTAAGAGGAACGAAGAGAGCAGAATAATGACCATACAAACCGGAACGATGTAGGTGATCATTGTGCAGTACAATTTTTTTGCATGGAATGTTCCAGAGAGAGAAACTTCTTCGATGACATACTTCGGCTTCACGACCCAGCCGATTAAAACAGCCGTCAGCAGAGCGACAATCGGCATGAGCAGGTTGTTCGAGAAGAAGTCGAAGAAATCAAGAATCTGATAGCCGAAAATCGTAACTTCGCTCCAGATGCCATAACCCAGCGTGGACGGCAATGCCATCAGTAGGGCAACGCCCATGACCAGCAGGCAAATCGTCTGCCGTTTCCACTTCAGCTTGTCCTGCAATACGGAAACAATCGTTTCCATCAGGGAGATGGAAGAAGTGAGTGCAGCGAAGAATACCAGCAGGAAAAAGGCTGCACCGAAAATTGCTCCGCCGGACAGACTGTCGAACAGCTTTGGCAGGGTGATGAACATCAGTCCAGGGCCAGCTTTTAAAGCGGCGTGGTCGCCATTCGAGAACGCAAAAACTGCTGGAACGATCATCAGACCGGACAAGAACGCAACCAGCGTATCAAAGATTTCAACGTGTCGAACAGACTGTTCCAAGTTGTCTTGTTTGCCCATGTAAGAGCCGTAGGTGATCATGATGCCCATTGCAAGGGACATGGAATAGAAAAGCTGTCCCATCGCTGCAACGACGGTTTTGATGGAAAAATCAGAGAAGTTCGGCTTGATGTAATAGACAAAACCATCCATTGCACCATCCAAAGTCAATGCATAAATTGCCATTGCCAGCGAAAGCAGAATCAGAACCGGCATGAGAATTTTGCTGACCTTTTCCACACCCTTTTGCACCCCGATCAGAACGACCAATGCCGTGCAGAAGAGGAAAATCGCAAGGAATACAATGGGCTGTGCTGTGCCAGAGATGAAGGTGGAAAAATAGTCATCTGCTGCGGCTGCGTGTGCCTGTCCGGTAAAATAGACCGTCATATACTTGACAATCCATCCCCCGATCACACAGTAATAGGGGAAAATCAGAATCGGGACTGCTGAGGCAATGTAACCCAGGAACGAAAATTTTTGGTTGACGGCTTTGTAGGCGAGAATGGCACTCTTTCCGGTTTTTCTGCCGATTGCAATTTCTGTTGTCATCAGGGCAAAGCCGAAGGTAACGGCTAAGACCAGATAGACCAGCAGGAAGATCCCGCCGCCGTATTTGGCTACCAGATAGGGAAATCGCCAGATATTTCCCAATCCGACTGCTGATCCTGCCGCCGCCATGACGAATCCCAGACGGCTGGAAAAGCCAGTTTTGTTTGCTTGCTTCATGATTAAAATCATCCTTTCCTTGATCATTGCTGCAAAATGGTGGTGCAGCTGTTTTATTTTTTTGAGAAGCAATATCTTTTTTATTATAATCGCTCTTTGGAGAAAATGCAATCATTTCTTGGATTTGTTTTCAATTTGTTTGGAATTGTACAAATGACCGTTGAATTTTTTTCAGCAGACCGGAAACATTCCGGATGATTTTTCCGCAGGATGCCAGCGACTTTTGAAAAACCAGTCGGAAAATCGAAAAAGCACTTGATTCCTGACAAAAAATGTTGTATAATAAGGATGTATGCAAAAGTGGCATACAGATTTCCCGTACAGGATGTTCTTTGTGCAGAACGAATCATCTGTGCCGGAAAACCACTATCATATGAAAGGAGTTTGAAGATGATTTATTCAAACGAAGTAAACAAGATGTGCAGCGTTGCACAGGGCGTGAACCATGGTGCTGCTCCGATTCCGGAAGAAGCAAAGTGGGTAAAGGCAAAGGAAATTTCTGACATCTCCGGTCTGACACACGGGATCGGCTGGTGTGCACCGCAGCAGGGAACATGTAAGCTGACCCTGAATGTCAAGGAAGGCATCATTCAGGAAGCATTGGTAGAAACCGTAGGATGTTCTGGTATGACCCATTCTGCCGCTATGGCAGCAGAAATTCTGCCGGGCAGAACCATTCTGGAAGCATTGAATACCGACCTGGTATGTGATGCCATCAACACTGCTATGCGGGAACTGTTCCTTCAGATCGTATACGGCAGAAGCCAGAGTGCATTCTCTGAAGAAGGTCTGCCGATCGGTGCTGGTCTGGAAGACCTCGGTAAGGGTCTGCGTTCTCAGGTCGGTACGATGTACGGTACACTGGCAAAGGGTCCTCGGTATCTGGAAATGACCGATGGTTATGTCACCAAGATTGCCCTGAATGAAGATGATGAAATCATTGGCTATAAGTTCGTAAACTTCGGCAAGATGATGGACTTCATCAAGGCTGGCGATGATGCAAACACCGCTTTTGAAAAGGCACAGGGACAGTATGGCCGTGTTGCAGACGCTGTAAAGTTTGTAGACCCGAGAGAAGAATAAGGAGGAATTTCATCCATGGCATTGTTTGAATCTTATGAGAGAAGAGAAAAGCAGATTCTTGCGGTTCTCAAGGAATATGGCATTGACTCCATCGAAGGGGCTGCAGAAGTAACAAAGGCAGCTGGACTGGACGTTTACAAGATGGTAGAAGGCATTCAGCCGATCTGCTTTGAAAATGCAAAGTGGGCTTACACTGTTGGTGCAGCCATCGCAATCAAAAAGGGATGTCGCCGTGCAGCAGATGCAGCCGCTGCAATCGGAGAAGGCTTGCAGGCATTCTGCATTCCGGGTTCTGTTGCAGACCAGAGAAAAGTAGGTCTGGGTCACGGTAACCTGGGCAAGATGCTGCTGGAAGAAGAAACCAAGTGCTTCGCATTCCTGGCAGGTCACGAATCCTTCGCAGCTGCAGAAGGTGCAATCGGCATTGCTGAAAAGGCAAACAAGGTTCGGAAAGAACCGCTGCGGGTTATTCTGAACGGTCTGGGCAAGGATGCTGCACAGATCATTGCAAGAGTAAACGGCTTTACCTATGTAGAAACTGAAATGGATTACTACACCGGTGAAGTCAAGGAAGTATTCCGGAAGTGCTATTCCAAGGACCCGGAAAGCCCGAGAGCAAAGGTAAATTGCTACGGTGCAAACGATGTAACCGAAGGCGTTGCAATCATGTGGAAGGAAGGCGTAGACGTTTCCATCACTGGTAACTCCACCAACCCGACCAGATTCCAGCATCCGGTAGCAGGTACTTATAAGAAGGAATGCATCGACGCTGGCAAGAAGTACTTCTCTGTTGCATCTGGTGGTGGTACAGGTCGTACCCTGCACCCGGATAACATGGCAGCAGGCCCGGCTTCTTACGGTATGACCGATACCATGGGACGGATGCACTCTGACGCACAGTTTGCAGGTTCTTCCTCTGTACCGGCACACGTTGAAATGATGGGCTTGATCGGTATGGGCAACAACCCGATGGTTGGTGCAACCGTAGCAGTTGCTGTATCCGTAGAAGAAGCAGCAAAGGCTGGCAAATTCTAAGTAATATCGGCGGTTTTCTCATTTGATACAACGAAAAAGGGCGTTTTTGCAGCGATGCAGAAACGTCCTTTTTGCTTGCTGTGTCCATGCTTATTGAAAATTCAATTAAATAAATCAAAAATACCATTTTAATTATAGTATTGACTTTTGTGCTTGAATTTCATATAATAAAAATAAATAGAAAATGAAAAGACCATTCTACTATTTATGAATTGTGCTTTCAATTTTTATTTAAAAGTAAAGAGCTTAAAAATGCCATGCATATTTTGGAGCTTGATTAGGGAGGAGGTTTGTATTATGAAAAAAGAGTTGGAACTTCTATATGAAGCAAATTATACACGATATTTATCTATATTTGAAATGCAAGAATTAAAAAAGCAGATGGATTCTATTTCTTCTTACTTTCGAAAAAATTGTGAGAAAAAGGGAAAAGAAACTATCTGCGAGTTGCGTAACAGTTGTCAAAAAAGTGCATTTGAAGCTGGTTTTTATACAGCAATGCAACTATTGACAAAATAAAAACATTTGTCATTCTCATAAGAGATGTGGATTGAAATTATTTTTTTTTGTTATATTCTTGTCGCCCCTCTTTGCAGAGGGGTGTGGATTGATCCATTGAAAAACAGCCGCTCTGATGACACAGGGCGGCTGTTTCTATTTTATGATGCCTACATTTTAAGATTCCGGATAAGAAAACTCCTGTGTATCTTTGTCATAATTTAATGGGACATCGACATACTGATGACCATACTGAGCAGAAAATACACTTTTCGTGGTATAGCAGGTATCATCTTTTTTGAAGAAACTCTGCAAAGAGCCGGACAGATTCAATTCATAATACCAACCATCTTGCACACTAAAGAGATAAGTAACCCATCCAGAACCGCCGCCGGAAACATCACAAGCGAAAAATCCCTTGCCATCATATTCCACATAATTTGCATTGCTGAATAAATCAACAGAAAAATCGGTGCGAACTTCTGAGATGTATCCATCAGAATCTATATAATAAATGCCTTGAACGGTTTTTGAAGAAGAATTTTTTTCACCCGACACAACAAACGCTTCTTCTTTTCCGTCTCCATCATAATCAGCTGTTTCCATAGCATATACTGGACGATAGGATTCCAAGGCGGTTTTCAGTTGGTTAAAATCAGGCGTTCTTCCATCCCAGAGACGATTCATAAAGTTCAGAAAATCATAAGTATCATAACTAGAATAACTGTCTGTATAGGATTTTTCTATAGAATTATATTGTGACTTTGTGCAGCTTACGCCATTATGCTGATAATTGCCGTTATCGACGCTGATACGATCTCGCAGGACAAACGAATCTCCAACCAGTTCCTGTTTCCCCATAGAGCCGATGAAAGCACTGGCTGAACTGAACGTATAGAAATATCCCGTTCCTTCCGCATATCCACAGAATCCGCTGCTTCTTGCAGAAGCCCAGCTATGCACCAAAGAACAACCGGTATCTTCCTTATAAGTATATAGTTTACCGCCAGCGTAAGAATCCATCAATAATTCTGGATTATCATCTTGGTCGATATAAATAAGAGAATAAGTAGCATTTCCGCTTTCATCTGAAAGTGCTCCAGAAAGCAGCAGGTCATAATAAGCGGTTTCCCAAGCTGGAATTCCATAAACTTCTGGCAGAATATCCGCCCAAGATGGTTCTAACCCTGCGGATGTCTGTGCATAATAGGTTAAGATATAAACAGCATCTTGCACCGTAATAGAACCATCCCAGTCTATATCTGCTGCATTAAATTGCTCATTGCTTATGTCTTCTATAGAAGCAACTCCAGCTGCTGTTTTTGCATAGAATGTCAGAACAGATACGGCATCATCCACATCAATGGAATCATTTCCGTCGAAATCTCCCCAATCAAACATATCTGCTTGTGCAGGGAGGGTAGTTGTGAAAGACAAGATTGAACCAGAAGCAATCAGGCAGGCACAAGCTGCGGCGAGCATCGAACGAATTTTCATAGAAAGCAACTCCTTTTTATTGGAAAAGTGAAACATTTTGATTCTATTATACCCGAAAAGATTCTGTTTGTCAACCCTGAAAGTACATTTTCGTTGGAACAATGATAAAAATATAACAATAATTGCAGATTTTTTAACCTGAAAAAAGAAACGCCCCACCGGAACACACGTTCCAATCGGCAAGTCCTAAAAATCATCAGCATTTTCTCATTTGTTGCGTTCTGTTCGCAGATTCCACAAAAAACAGATAAATTTTTTGTATAAAAAGCGAATTTCTTTTATTCCAAAAATAGATTATAATAAAAATAAAACTAAGAAAGAGGGGTTTAAATATGGCTTTTGAAATTGAAAATGGTATTTTGAAAAAATACGTTGAAGAATTAGGAGTAAAAGTAGCAATTATTCCAAAAGGTGTCACGGTTATCCAAGAAAAGGCATTTTTAAACTGTTCTCAATTAATTAATATTATAATACCCTCTGGCGTAATGAAAATTGAAAAAAATGCATTTCAAGGATGCTGTAGATTAAAAACAGTGATAATACCAGATACTGTTTCTGAGATTGAACCAGGGGCATTTGCAGTTTGTGAAAGTTTAGAAGTAATTTCTATATCAAATAAAAATAATATATACTATAAAAATAATGATATATTATTTAAAAATAAAATTTTATTTTATTATCCATCCGGAAAAACTGGTACTTCTTTTTGCATACCATATAATATAACAAAAATTGAAAATCATGCATTTTCTCATAATAAAAATATAGTAAATATTACTATATCGAATAGTGTGAATGAAATTGGAGTTTCAGCTTTTAGAGATTGTGAAAATTTAACAAGCATTACCATTCCAAATAGTGTTAACCTAATTAGAAGCAGTGCTTTTCGTAATTGCATCCGTTTAAAAAGCATCATAATTCCAGATGGCATAATTGAAATTGAAAATGCTGTGTTTAAAGAATGTGAAATCTTAACAAATATTGTAATTCCAGATGGAGTTGTTCGAATTGGAGGTAGTTCTTTTAATAATTGTTCTAATTTAACAAATATTAAAATTCCTGATAGTGTAACTGAAATTAGAAATTTAGCCTTTAATAATTGTAAGAAATTGAAAAAAATTATAATTCCAAATAGTGTAATTAAAATTAGAAATAAGGCTTTTTGCGGTTGTTCTTCTTTAATAGATATTGTTCTTTCCAATAATTTAAATGAAATTGAGAACAAGGTCTTTTATAACTGCTACAACTTGAAAAATATTCAAATTCCAGAGAATGTGGAAAGAATAGGAAATAGTGCGTTTAATGGTTGCCGTAGTTTAGAGGATATTATAATTCCAAACAAAGTGACAGAAATTGGAGATATGGCTTTTCAAGGTTGTGAAAAAATAATAGATATCACAATTCCAGATAGTATAGTTAAAATTGGAAAAAAAGCTTTTAAAGACTGTAAAAATTTAAAAAATGTAGTTCTTCCAGGGCATTTAATAGATATTGCAGATGATGCTTTTACAGGCTGTCCAAATGTGACTTTTTTAACAAAAAAAGAATATAAATTAAAACAATCAGTTTTATCAAATGAGCAGTCGCCCGTTTCAAAATCTTTAGAATTACCAAAAGAAAAAAATTTATCTGAATTTGATGAAATGACACAAGAACTAGTTAAAGCATTTCAAAATTTATCATTTCCAGATAAAATGGAAATTATGAATCTTGTATTGAAAAAAACTCAAATATAACACTAACGCCCCACCGGAACACATTCCAGTAGGGCGTTGTATTTTACATAGATTTTTATTTCTCTGCTTCCACTTCTGTTTCCGCAGTTGCAATTGCCTTTGCCGAAGCATACGCCTGTGCATAGAAATATTCCTGTGCATTCAGCGGAGAAGCATTGCTCTGTACCTTTTTATAAGAGCCGTCCGGCTGCTGGATTCTTGCCTTGACATTGTCCTGCATCATGATTTGGAACATCGAGAGGATTCTTGACTTGATATCCTTATCATAAATCGGAGCACCCACTTCCACACGCCGGATGGTGTTTCTGGTCATCCAGTCTGCGGAGGCAATATAAACATCAGCCTGATTTCCAGCCCCGAAGATATAAATTCGGGTGTGTTCCAGATATCGTCCAACAATGCTGCGAATTGTAATATTTTCTGTCTGTCCCGGAATGCCAGCAATCAGGCAGCAAATGCCACGAATAATCATTTCAATCTTAACCCCTGCCTGAGAAGCCTCAATCAGCTTATCAATCAGATATTTGTCTGTCAGGGAATTGACTTTCAGCCCGATATAAGCCGGCTGTCCAGCCTTTGCCTTTTCAATTTCCACATCAATGCGGTCTGCAACGTGATTTTGCAGGCAGTGCGGAGATACCAGCAGATATTCCGTGTGCTTGATGGTCTGCCCCATGCAAAGTGCATTGAAGACTCGACTTGCTTCCATACCGATTTCCGAACGGGCAGTCATCAGAGAATAGTCCGTATAGATTTCAGAAGTTTTCTCGTTGTAGTTGCCCGTGCCAACCTGTGTGATATAAGAGATAGAATTGCCAATTTTCCGTGTAATCAGGCACAGCTTCGAGTGTACCTTGAGATTATCCAGACCATAGATAATCCGGCATCCAGCTTCTTCCAGTCGTCTTGACCATTCAATGTTGTTTTCCTCGTCAAATCTGGCACGCAGTTCCACCAGTACAACCACATCTTTTCCGTTTTCTGCGGCTTCAATCAACGCTTCTACGATTTTGCTGTTGGTTGCAACTCGATACAGCGTCATTTTGATGGAAACAACGTGTGGGTCTTCGCCAGCTTCATGGAGCAGGTTCAGGAATGGACGAATGCTTTCAAACGGGAACGACAAGAAACGGTCTTTCTTCTGAATCTGAGCAATCATCGAGCGGTGGTCGTCAATGTTTGCAGAACGCTGCGGAACTCTGCGAGGATAGAACAACGAACGATTTTTCCGCAGCAAATCCCGTACTTGTGAGAAAAACGACAAACTCAGCGGAGCTTCCGAATGAAAGACCTGAGATTCGTTGAGGTGTAAATATTCGCACAGCTTTGCAATCACGACTGGATCCATCAGTCTGGAAAATTCCATCTTGACTGGACGCAGCCGTTTTCTGGCACGGAGCAATTTCTCCATGGCAGCCCGATAATCGGTTTCATCTTCAATGTTTTCTTCTTCTGCATCAATGTCTGCACTCCGAACGATTCGAATCAGCGATTTGCTCTTGATGACATGGCGAGAGAAAATATCCGATGCAAAGTGCAGGATGAGTTCTTCGGTCAGAATAAAGCGGTTTTTCTGGTTCGGCAGGGAAACATATTTTGGGAATACCGGACTGCTGCACGGAACGATTCCGATTTTTTCGCTGCCTTTTTTCTCCAGTACGACAACCGCATAGATTTCCTTATTTTGCAGGAACGGGAACGGCTGCTTTTTGCTGATAATCTGCGGAGAGAGCAGCGGTTCGATTTCAGAGCGGAAATAAGACTGCAAATAATCCGCTTCCTGCTGAGAAATGGTGTGGAAGTCTACAATCTCCACGCCCTCTGTTTTCAGGCAGTTCTGCAAATCCCGATAAGTGTTGTCTTTATCGTGGAGCATTTGGCGAACCCGTTCAAAGATTGCCAAAAGCTGTTCTCTGCAAGTCATATTGGTTTTATTTTCCCGAATTTTCTCGGATACCTGCATCTTTTCAAAGAGCGAGCCAACTCGCACCATAAAAAATTCATCTAAATTACTCTGGAAGATGGAGAGGAAGGAAAGCCGTTCACAGAGTGGATTTGCTGGATCTTGTGCTTCTTCTAGAACACGCTGGTTAAATTTCAGCCAAGAGAGTTCTCGATTGGCGTAGCAATGCTGATCTGCCATAAATAAGTGCCTCCTATTGGTTTATGATTGGGTTTTAAATAGAGCAAAACGCAGTCCGGCTGGAAACAGACGGCTGCATTTTGAAGAACTTGCACAAAAAAATCATCAAAATGATAGAAAAAAGAAACAAGAGTTTTGTTTTCTTTTATTATACTACATCGTCTGTTTTTATGCCAGCTTAGAAATGTAAACCATTTGTTATTTTTGCGTTAAGTTTCAGGCTTCACTTTTTACATAAACTTTTTGAAGAATTTGCAGGAATCTTGTTGTATTTTTCTGCCCGTTGCAGTATACTATAAGAATGGGCTGTGCACGCACAGGACGAAAAAAGAAACAGGAGTATCAAAGAATCATGAATGTTGCATTGATTGATATGGGTTCGAACAGCATTCGCCTTGCAGTTTACAAGGTGGAGCAGAAGGACTTTGAACCGATTTTTTCCAAACGCTATATGACAGGACTGGCAAGTTATGTGAAAGAGAAGCAGTTGACCGCAGCTGGTGTGGAGCAGGCTTGTATTGTGTTGCTGGATGCAAAATCCTTGCTGGAACAGCTTTCGGTTGACCAGACAACTGTTTTTGCGACTGCCTCGCTGCGAAACATCAAAAATACAGAAGCGGTTGTTGCTACCATTCAGCAAAAGACGGGCTACACCGTGCAAATTCTTTCCGGACACGAAGAAGCCTTTCTGGACTATTTCGGCGTGATGCATGGTGCACCGATGGAAGAAGGGGCACTGGTAGACATCGGCGGCGGCAGCACGGAAATCACGACCTTTGCAGCAGATGGGCCAGCTTTCATGGAAAGTATGCCCGTTGGAGCACTGCGACTGCATACAGAAATGGTGGAAAAATTCCTGCCAAAAGAAGCCGAGGTTGCCCAGATTCAAGAACGGGTTCTGCGGGAGTGGAAGAAAATCAAAGCGGACAAACTGCCGCACTATGATTTGCTCTGTGCCGTTGGCGGAACAGCTCGTGCAGTTTTGCAGCTGATTCAGATGCAGCAAGCACCTTTGCCGGATGCGAATTCCTTTACAGCAGAACAGTTTCAGAAGTTGAAAAATCAGCTGTTAAAACGAGATGAAACAGCCAAGAAATTGATTTTACAGGTTTGTCCGGAACGGGTACACACGATTCTCCCCGGCATTTTAATTTTAGATGTCATTGTCCGGCAGCTGCATACGCATTTGATTTATGTCAGCCCGTATGGTGTACGGGAAGGGTATTTGCTGCGGCACTATTTATCCTGAGGCAGGTTTCTGGAAAATTCCGAAAAAATTTCTTGGATGCCGTTGCTTTTTTGGCGGAAATGTGCTAAAATGAATGTTTGATATGGATTTGTCGATACAAGAACAATCCAATTTTAGAATCTGACATTTTATGGAAGGCTGTGATGGTAGGGTTGGAAAAGAAGCTGGCATTGTACGGATTTAACAATCTCACAAAGACGCTGAGCTTTAACATTTTTGACGTCTGTTATGCAAAGACAGAACGGGAAAAACAGGACTATATCCGCTACATTGACGAGCAATATAACTCGGAACGATTGACCAACATTCTCTGTGACGTAACGGAGATGATTGGGGCTTCTATTTTGAATATTTCCAAGCAGGATTATGAACCGCAGGGGGCATCCGTCAACATTCTGATTGCAGAAGGGCACGTTCCCTCTCAGATTGATGTATCCTGTAATCAGGGAGAAACCTTTTTAAAACGGCGGGACATTCACGCCCATCTGGACAAAAGTCATGTCACGGTTCACACGTTTCCGGAAAGTCATCCGGACAACGAAGTGACGACCTTTCGGGTCGACATTGACGTTTCGACTTGTGGAGAAATTTCTCCGTTGAACACACTGGATTATCTGATTCGCAGTTTCGATTCGGATATTATCACCATTGATTATCGGGTACGGGGCTTTACCAGAGATGTCAACGGCAAGAAATGTTTCATCGACCACAACATCACCTCCATTCAGGACTATATTGACCCGGAAATCTTGCTGCGGTATGATACCATGGATATAAATATGTATCAGGCAAACATTTTTCACTGCCGGATGCTAATCAAAGAAATGCAGCTGCAAAATTATTTGTTTAAGACCGATGTCTATGAGTTAGATCCTCGGGTGCGTTTGGATATTACCAACCAACTGCGGCGGGAAATGATTGAGATTTTCAGCGGCAGAAATATTTATGGATAAGGGAGGCAGGCTGTATGGAACAGGTTACCCAACAGCGTGCACCGCTGCTCGAAGCGATGCAAGCACACCGATTGAATCGGGTTGTCCGGTTTGATGTTCCGGGACACAAAGGCGGACGGGGCAATCACGAACTAGCGGAGTTTTTAGGAGCAGACTGTGTGCGGATGGATGTCAATTCCATGAAAAATCTGGACAATCTCTGTCATCCGGTTTCCGTCATTCGGGATGCACAGCAGCTGGCAGCGGAAGCGTTCGGTGCAAAGAATGCATTCTTTATCATCAACGGGGCAACGGGTGCATCACAGGCAATGATTTTCTCCACCTGTAAGGCAGGGGATAAGCTGATTATGCCCCGAAATGTGCACCGCAGTGCCATCAACGCTTTGGTTGTCAACGGAGCGATTCCCGTCTACGTTGACCCAGGCGAACAGAAAGACTTGGGGATTCCGCTGGGAATGGCAGTAGAAGATGTGGAAAAGGCAATCTTAGCGAATCCCGATGCAAAAGCGGTTCTGGTCAACAATCCGACCTATTACGGCGTTTGTGCAGATATCCGAAAGATTGCGAAGCTTGCCCACGACCACGGTATGTTGCTGCTGGCAGACGAAGCCCACGGGACACATTTCTATTTTGGCGAAAATCTGCCATGTTCGGCAATGGCAGCTGGAGCAGATATGGCAGCGGTCAGCATCCATAAAACGGGCGGCTCGCTCACGCAAAGTGCCATGCTGCTCTGTGCGGATACCGTCAATGCCGATTATGTGCGGCAGGTCATCAACCTGACACAAACAACGAGTGCCTCTTACTTACTGATGGTATCGCTGGACATCGCACGCCGGAATTTAGCATTGAACGGGCGGGAGATGTTCCATAAAACGGTGCAGTTCGTCAACTATGCCCGTGAGGAAATCAACCGGCTGGGCGGCTATTATGCCTACGGTTCGGAGCTTTGCAACGGCGATTCGTTCTATGCATTTGATACCACGAAACTTTCCATTCACACCCGAAACACCGGCTTAGCAGGAATTGAAGTGTATGACCTGTTACGGGATGAATATGATATTCAAATTGAATTCGGTGACATCGGAAACATTCTGGCAATTGTCACCGCTGGCGACCGGGAATTGGAAATTGAACGGCTGATTTCCGCTCTTTCCGAAATCAAGCGGCTGTATGGCGGCGACCCGACCGGTATGCTGAACAGCGAATACATTCCGCCGGATGTGGCACTTCCGCCGCAGCAGGCATTCTTTGCAGAAAAAGAAGCCGTTCCGCTGCGGTTCAGCATCGGCAGAGTCTGTGCCGAGTTTGTCATGTGTTATCCGCCGGGGATTCCGATTCTCGCACCGGGCGAACGCATCACCGAAGCAATTGTTTCTTATATTTTGTATGCAAAGGAAAAGGGCTGTTCGCTGACAGGTTCACAGGATATGACTCTGTCCAGCTTACAGGTAGTCCAATAAGAAAGGGTGAAACCAAGCGATATGATGGATATTTGGTATACGGAAAATCACACCGACCATGTGCGGATGTCCATGCGGGTGGATAAACAGCTTGCCAGTGTGCAGAGTGATTTTCAGCGAATTGATATTTTTGAATCGGTGGAATTTGGCAGAATTATGACGTTAGATGGTCTGCTGATGCTGACAGAGAAAGATGAGTACATCTATCATGAAATGATTACCCATATTCCGATGGCAACCAACCCGAACATTCGGAACATTCTGGTCATTGGAGCAGGGGACGGCGGAACGGTTCGGGAACTGGTACGCTATCCGTCCATCGAACACATTGACGTTGCGGAAATTGATGAGATGGTGGTCGAACTGTCGAAGAAATATCTGCCGTTTACTGCCTGCGGATTTGATGACCCTAGAGTTGACGTGCACATTCAGGATGGGCTGCGGTTTGTCCGGAAAGTCGAAAACGAATATGATTTGATTATCGTTGATTCTACCGACCCGTTCGGCGTTGGCGAAGGGCTGTTTACCAAGGAGTTTTACGGGAACTGTTATAAGGCATTGAAAGCAGATGGCATTCTCGTCAATCAGCATGAAAGCACGTTCTATACCTCCTATGCGAACTCGATGAAACGGGCACATAGTCGGATTAAATCATTCTTTCCGATTGCACTGGTCTATCAGGCACACATTCCAACCTATCCCTCTGGGCATTGGCTGTTTGGGTTTGCATCCAAGAAATATGACCCTCGCACGGATTTACAGGCGGATTGGTGGAACAGTCTGGGCATTCGTACCCGGTATTATAACACGATTCTGCATCAGGGCTGCTTTGCAATTCCGAACAACGTACGGGATGCTCTGAGAGAGTCGGAAACATAAAGGAGGAATCCCCCCATGCAGGAAAACAAATTTGAGATGAAAGACATCGTGCCGGAGTTGCTGCAACGAACAGAGATCCCGTGTATGCGGCTGAAACTGGTCGATACCATGCCAGGGATTGCAGAGAGCAAGTTCGGCGGTCGGGGCTATGTGCCGCATGACGCTGCCATTCCGGCCAACAGCGAAGGCGTACAGATGCGGTTGCTGGCACAGATTGACTGTCGGCAGATTACCATTCCGGATTTTCCAACGTCTGGTTTGCTGCAATTCTGGGCAATCAATGACGACTTGACGGGCTGTAATTTCGACAACAACACCGAACAAAAAGATTTTCGGATTTGCTATTATGAAACCGTTGATCCGACTGTCACCGAAGAAGAGGTTGCAGCGAAAGAGGGCAATAACTTGCCGTGTGAAGAAGATTTCTTCCCGATTGAGGGCTGCTTTGGGCTGAAATTTGAACAGACTACTGACCGGATGTCCATGTCTGATTATCGTTTTTGGGAAAAAATAGAACAGTTCATGCGGGAATTTTATCCGGAGCAGGCAGAACAGTTGCTTGCGGATGAAGATGCAAAAGAAGCATTTGAAGAAGAACTGGAAGAATATTTGTGGGATCAAGACGAATTAGACGAAACACCAGACTGGCTACCGGATGCATCTGGACATAAAATTGGCGGTTATCCGTGCTTTACGCAGGAAGACCCACGGAATATTGCGAAAGAAGACGACCACGATATTTTGCTGTTGCAAATCGATACCGACGATATCGGAGAGCGTGAAATTATGTGGGGCGATTCCGGCGTTGCCAATTTCTTTATCAGCCGAGAGAATCTGAAACAGCGGAATTTCCAAGATGTGATTTACACATGGGATTGCTGTTAATTTGGAGAGAAAAAGGAGTTATAAAAAAATGGGAAAAGCGTTAATTATCGGAGCAGGCGGCGTTGCCGGTGTCGTTGTGCACAAGTGCTGCCAGAACAGCGAAGTCTTTACAGAAATCTGTATTGCCAGCCGTACCAAGTCGAAGTGTGATGCCCTGAAGGAAGCTGTAGAAGCAAAGGGTACAAAGACCGTTGTCACCACCGCACAGGTGGATGCAAACAAGGTTGACGAACTGGTTGCCCTGATTGAACGGGAAAAGCCGGATATTGTCATCAATGTGGCGTTGCCGTATCAGGATTTGACCATTATGGATGCCTGCCTTGCAACCAAGGTGGACTATGTGGACACCGCAAACTATGAGCCGGAGGACACCGCAAAGTTTGAATACAAGTGGCAGTGGGCATATCGGGAACGCTTTGAAAAGGCTGGTATTACAGCCCTGCTGGGCAGCGGTTTCGACCCAGGCGTAACGGGTGTATTCTGTGCCTATGCACAGAAGCATTATTTCGATGAAATCCATGAAATTGATATTCTGGACTGCAACGGCGGTGACCACGGTTATCCGTTTGCAACCAACTTCAATCCGGAAATCAACATTCGGGAAGTTTCTGCAAAGGGCAGCTATATTCTCGATGGCAAGTGGGTAGAAACCGAACCGATGGAAATCAAGCGAGTTTACAACTTCGATGAAGTCGGCGAAAAGGATATGTACCTGCTGCATCATGAAGAACTGGAATCACTGGCTCTGAACATCAAGGGCATTCATCGGATTCGGTTCTTTATGACGTTCGGACAGAGCTATCTGACCCACCTGCGTTGTCTGGAAAATGTCGGCATGACTTCTATTGAACCGATTCTGTATGAAGGCAAGGAAATTGTACCGCTGCAGTTCCTGAAAGCCGTTTTGCCAGACCCAGCATCGCTTGGCCCTCGGACAGTTGGCAAGACAAACATCGGCTGTATTTGTCAGGGCGTGAAGGATGGCAAGGAAGTTTCTTACTATGTTTATAACGTCTGCGACCATCAGGAATGCTACAAGGAAGTTGGCTCTCAGGCAGTTTCTTACACCACGGGTGTTCCGGCAATGATTGGGGCAATGATGGTGATGACAGGCAAGTGGAAGAAGCCGGGCGTTTATAACGTAGAAGAATTTGACCCAGACCCGTTCATGGATGCTCTGAACAAGTGGGGACTGCCGTGGAAGGAAAATTTCCATCCGACCTTGGTGGACTAATTTTTCTAAACCATACAAAAATACAAATAGGAAGCACCGCTCCGCTGGATTTGTTCCCAGCGAAGCGGTGCTTTTTTCAACTATCACGATAAAATTTTTGTTAGATGGCAGTCATGCGGAATGTAAAGGAAAGTCCGGTTTCTGACTGACGGGTAAATTCCGGATGAACGGTTGCTCCCCAGCTGTCATCACCGCCAACGCCCATTTCTCCGGCGGAAATCCGAACCACATTCCGGTAAGAACGGGGCAGTTCCTGCAAGTGGTATGCCTGTTCCAGCTGGTGGGGTGTATACGGCAGAGCGGAGAAATCCATTTGTTCTGCTGCGAAGCGGAAGCCATGCCCGTCTGCGTTGGTAATGGTGAACCACTGTGTATCGGTGTGGTTGCCGCATTCCTGTACATAGGCATACGGAACAAGCTGTTCTGCAACGGTGCTGGTGTAGCAGCCAATGCGAGAGCCGTTTTTCCGGTCGCAGTACGTTTCATCCTTACCTCTGCCATACCATGCAATCTGGTCGAATGCCAACGGCATCTGCAAGAGCATGCCGAAGTCCGGCATATTGCCATATTCCGTGCAGCCCAGCATCTGCATCGTTACGGTGATGCTGCCATCCCCATAGAACTGATAGGTGACCAGACAGCCGTTGTCGGGATTCTGAGGGAATGTGTAACGGGTGACAATATCTACAGTGTGAGCCATCTGTTTGCAAGATACGATATACGGAACGGCATACAGAGAGGCGATTTTCCACATTGCGGTATCATGTGGCATCCGGCAGCCCAAATCATTTTCAATCGGGGCACGCCAGAAGTTCGGTCTTGGAATGCCAACCTGAGAGGCAATGCGTTCCACGCCGTTTTTCTGATAGGAAACAATGCCTGCTTTATCCCTGCCGAACAGGATGTGGAAATCAGAACCGTGAATGCCATAGTTGACATCGCCCACAATCAGTTCCGGAGCGGGCAGCAGTTCTTCGGTCGTTGGAACAACCACGTTCCAAGCAGCCTGCCCAAATGCAACTTCTGTCTGTGCATCTGCCCAGTCGGTTGCAGCGGTTCTGTAAATAGAAATAGTCAACGTGTAAGCTCCTGGTTCGGTCACAGTTTCAGCAAACGGATTTGCAAAGGACTGCGTCGTCTGCGGAGCAATGACAGGCAGCGGCAGTTCCTGTTCTGCAACCGGAACGCCGTCTTTGCAGAGTGTTGCAGTCATAGAATACGGAGTCGTATCCGTGAACAGGAATTCGTTGTGAATGGTGAAGCCCTGCGGTGTGCAGGCAATCGTGAATGGCTGATAGCAGTACTTCACTTCTGCCATTTTGGTGGTAAGGGTGCGGTCTGCAAAGACAATGCCATTCGTGCAGAAATTGTAGTCTGTCGGACGGTCGTCAAAATCGCCGCCTGTTGCAAGGAACGATTCGCCGTATTCATTCTTCTTGAAAACTGCTTGGTCGATGAAGTCCCAGATAAAACCGCCCTGATAGCGTGGTTCTCTCTTGGCAAGGTCGGTATACTTGAACAATGCCCCGTTGGAGTTGCCCATAGAGTGGGAATATTCGCAGCAGATAAACGGCTTTTCCGGATGTTCTTTCAGGAACTGTTCAATTTTGGCTACCGATGGATACATCTGGCTTTCCATGTCGCTGGTTTGGTTGAATCGGCGGTCATTGACAACGCCCTCATAGTGTACCAGTCTGGAGGAATCCCGTTTCCGGAACTGTTCTGACATCGCATAGATATTTGAACCGCCGAACGACTCATTGCCGCAAGACCAAATCAAAACGCAAGGGTGATTTTTATCCCGTTCCTGCATGGCAGCGGCTCTTGCCAAAACGGCATTTGTCCAGTGCGGATTGTCATTCGGGAGGGTGTGTTCGTCTGGAGCAATCGCTCCCATCTTCTGCCATGTTCCATGTGTTTCCATGTTGGTTTCGTCAATCACATACAAGCCGTACTGGTCACACAGTTCATAGAAATAGTTCTGGTTCGGATAGTGTGAGGTACGAACGGCATTGATGTTATTCTGCTTTATGGTGAAGATGTCACAGCGGATTTCTTCTTTCGTGATGGCACGTCCACGGGTTGCACTAAATTCATGCCGGTTTACGCCATTGAATACAATCCGTTTGCCGTTCAATTTCATGATACCATTTTCCATGCGGAATTGCCGAATACCGATTTGCTGCGGAACAACTTCCAGAACCGTTCCATCTGCATCCTGCAAAGTCAGAACCAAATGATACAGATTCGGCTGTTCTGCACTCCAAAGAAGCGGCTGCTCTACAGAGAATGCAACAACCTGTTCGGATGCTGTTACAGGTATGCTTTGTTCTGCAAGCGGCTTGCCGTTCGGGTCAGTGAGAACCGCACGCAGCGTTCCGGATGCTGTGCCAGAGAATGCACAGTCTACCCGAACATCTGCCTGTGAGAAGGTGTCGTTCAAGTCTGTGTGAACGAAGAGGTCTTGCAGGTGCAGCTTTGGAACGGCATACAATTCTACATCTCGGAACAAACCGGAGAATCGCCAGAAATCCTGGTCTTCAAGCCAGCTGCCGGAAGAACGCTGGAAAACCTGCACCGCAATCTTATTTTCGCCATCGTTCAGGTAGTCTGTAATTGCAAATTCTGCTGGGGTGAAGCTGTCCTCATGATAGCCGACAAATGTTCCGTTGACCCACAGAGCCATTGCCGTTTCTGCCCCATGAAAGACCAGCCGGATTTCTGCATCCTTGCGGAATGCCTCCGGAATTGTCACCATGCGGATATAGCTGCCAGTGGCGTTGAAGCGTTCCGGAATCTCACCCGGCTTGCAGTTCTCCACGCCATCCCACGGATACATGGTATTGACATACTGCATTTGTCCATAGCCATTGGTTTGTAAGTGTCCCGGAACAGGAATGGTGTCCCAATTGCTGTCGTCATAGCCTACCTGCTCGAAGTGTTCCGGCAGAGCGTTCAGGTTTTCGCTGTAGAAGAATTTCCAGTCACCATTCAGGGACAGAAAAAAGCTGCTCTGCTGTTCCTTGCATTCTGCTGCACTGCGATAGTGGATATGGGAGGAATGCGGCTTGCAGGTGTTGATTTGGAAGATTTCCGGATTTTTTAAAATATCAGTTGAAAAGGTCATGATAAACCATCCTTTCTATAGCAGAAATACCGCAGTCTGAAATTACTGCGGTATTCTGCAATCACGTTCATTAATCTTTTGAAAGAAGGAAAAATAAGGAAGAAATTTTGTTGTTTGCGAGTAGGGGGGATTTACTTGACAGAACCAATCATGCCCTGTACGAACTGCTTCTGCATGAGGAAGAAAATCAGAGCAGTCGGAAGGGTTGCAATGACGATCCCTGCCATAATCATACCATAGTCTGGGTTATAAGAAGCACCCATGGTGGAGAGAATCAGCGGAACGGTTTTCTTTTCTGGTGATTGCAAAGCAACCAACGGCCAGAGGTAGTTGTTCCAGCTGTTCATAAAGGTGATGATTGCAGCTGCTGCATAAGAGGACTTCATAACCGGCATATACATCCGGAAGAAAATCTGCAATTCATTCAAGCCATCCAGCCGAGCAGCTTCGATGATATCCTTCGGGAACGACTTGGTGTTCTGACGGAAGAAGAAAATCAGGAACGCTGTGGAGATTGCCGGAATAATAACGGCTGCAAAGGTGTTCAGACCCATGAAAGACAAGCCGCTGTCGCTCAATTTACCGAAAATCCGGAACAACGGAATCATCAGGGTTGCGAATGGAATCATCATCGAGAGGAGCAGGAAATTAAAGACCCGATCCCGATTTTTGGTGCGGAACATTTCAAATCCATAACCGGCAGCAGAGGAAACCAGCAGTGCCAAAGCGGTCGTAATGACAGCGATAATGGCGGAGTTTCCGAGTGCTTTCAGGAATCCACGGTCTGTGGCAAACAGGTTTTGCAGGTTCTTGAACAGGCTTGTTCCAAATGTGACCGTACCACGGTTGATGTCAACGGCATCATTCGTTGCACAGATAATCATCCACAAAAACGGGAAGATGGAAATAATGGAAGCCAGAATTAAGAACACATACTTGAAAATGTTAAACGGATGAATTTTCTTTTTCCGTCCAACATTGGACGGCATCGTTGTAGCTGCTGCCATAATTAATCATCTCCTCCCACTTTCATCTGAATGGCGGACAGAATTGCAATCATTACCAGTACAACAAAGGCAATCGCAGCCGCATAACCGAAGTTCGGTGTATACTTAAAGCAGAGGTTGTAGATGTACTGGGAAATGGTCAAGGTCGTATTGGCTGGGCCACCGTCAGTGATGTTCTTAACTTCATCGAAGAGCTGTAACGTACCGATGGTGGAAGTAATGGTTGTGAACAAGATAATCGGTTTCAACTGCGGGACAATGATTTTGAAGAATTTCTGGAAGCCGTTGCAGCCGTCCAGTTCTGCGGCTTCATAAATCGAAGGGTCGATGTTCTGTAAGCCAGAGAGATAGAAAATCATATTGTAGCCCGTCCATCTCCACGTGATGGAGATGATAATCAGAGCCTTTGCAAATGCAGGGCTGGTTGTCCAGCCGATTGGCTCAGAAATGAGATGCATTGCCATCAGCATCTGGTTTACCAGACCATCGCTGGAGAAGATGCTCTTCATAATCAAAGAGTAGGAAACCAGCGAGGTGACACATGGTAAGAAAATCGCAATCCGGAAGAAACTTCTGCACTTGAGCTTCTTGTCGTTCAGCAGAACGGAGATGAACAAGGCGAGAATAATCATAACCGGCACTTGAACCAATAAATATAAAAAGGTATTGACCAATGCTTTCCGGAAGGTGGTATCCGTCAGCATCCGTTTATAGTTGCTCAGTCCGGCGAATGTCAGCTGATTGCCCTGACCGCTTTGCAGCGAGAGCAGGAACGATTGAATCATTGGAATGAAAACCAGAACGGAAATCATGATGACGCTGATGGAAACGAAGCCCCAGCCCCAACGATTGCTGACTTTTCCAATCGGAGCGAATGTTTCTTTTTTCTTTTGTTTTTTGATTTCAGACATAAGGATCCTCCTCCTTTACCGTTGGTTTCAGGATGTGGAATGCCGCAGAAAAGGGGGCGTCTGCGGCAAGCCAAATCTCTGTTTTGTAACTCTTGTCAGAGAGCTTACAACCAAACTTAGTTGAGTACAGCGGCTTCTGCCTGAACCTGTGTATTGGCGAGTGTTTCGTCAATATCTGCACCCTGGAGAATCGACTGAACGGCTTCAGACATGATGTCTTCAATGCTGTATGTGTAAAGACCATAGTTGACGGTCGGGATTTCTTCTGTCCACTTGGAGAAGTCACTGAAGATTTCCTGACCGCCGAAGAATTCATTCGGCTTCTTGTAGTTTTCTGCATCTGCGGAAGCCTTCAGTGTGCTAACCAGATTGATTTCAGAAACCAAGTCGTTCATCAGGTCAACATTGGAAGCGAATGTTTCTGCTAAGAAGTTTTCTGCCAATTCGCCATTGCCAACCTTGTCGAGCACGTACCAGCTGCCGCCGCCGATGTTGGAGGTATTCAAAGAGCTGTCTACGTTGTCCAGTCTTGGCAGCGGAGCAACTGCCCACTTGCCGCTCTGGTCTTCTGCTGCTGCGATGGTCGGAGCAATCCAGCATCCAGTCGGAACAGAAGCAACGTCACCCTTCTGGAATGCACCGACGAACGGATCCCAACCGGAAATCTGTTCTGCAATGCCTGCTTCAATGATCTGCTGATAGGTCTTAACGGATTCTTTCAGAACCTCGTTGTCTGCAATATCAACAGTCTTGCCGTCTTCCTTAACATACCAAGCACCAGCGGACTGCATCATCATCCGAATCTGTCCGAGGTCGCTCGGGTCTAAGGTCAGCATATACTTGCCGGTCTTTTCCTTGACATCCTTGCCGATCTGGATAAATTCGCTCCAAGTCAAATCCTGCATATCATCGGTGGTATAACCTGCTTCTTCGATGTAATCGGTGCGGTAGAACAGAGCCGCAACGCCGCTATCGAACGGAACGCCGTACACCTTGTTATCCTGTGTCATAACACCTAACTTGTAATCCATGAAGTCATCCGGATTAACAGTGTTGGACAAATCTCTCAGTTCGCCCGGATAAGCATTCAGGTAGTTCTGAATCCGGTAGTCTTCAATCAGAACGATGTTCGGCAGACCCTTGTAAGTGCCGCTGGAAAATGCGGTGTTCAGTGTCTGTACGATGTCATCCTGTGCCATGCTGACAACATTGACGGTCACATCCGGATGTTCCTTCTGGTAATATTCCTTTGCGAGGTTGGCAGCCTTTACATTGAAGTTGTCATCCCACGCCCAGATGGTCAGGGTGTTCGGGTCAGAGCTGCTGGCGGTGCTGGAATCGGAACTAGAACCGCAAGCGGTGAGCATACCTGCTAACATGGTAACGCCGGTAACGGCAGCGAGTAATTTTTTTGTGTTCATAAGAACTTCCTCCTTTTTCTATTTTGCATGATTTTCATTCGCTCTGCAAAATCTTTTTTGTTTGTTGTGACTATATGATACCACAAATTGCAGCGAAATGGTTAGTGATATTTTTGTGAAAAATGGTGTTTTTTTGGTGTCCTGCAAAAAAAGAATGGTACTTTTTTGTGAAAATAGGAGTCTTTTGTGATTTCGAGTTGTAGATTCCGCCAAAAGAGCACCAAAAGTGGTTGTATTTTTGTATAGCCGTCAAAAAAGTACGACAATTTGGTACAAATTTTAGGGCATCTTTTGGGACAGGTTTGACATGGAATCGAACCACTGCTCATACTATATAAAAGACAAGAAAAAAAGTCAGCAAAATTCAGATTCAGAATCTGAGCAAAAGATGTTATTTTTGTGACATTTTTGCAGCAACTTGATTATTTTGGAAAGAACCAAAAAAAGCCTTGACGGAAACCGGAAAGTTCGATATAATAAAGTAAGAATCCGCTGTTACATACAGCGTTCAGCGATGGATTGCAATAGAAGAAATAGAAAATGAGGCGATGGAAACATGCAGAAGATACAGGTTTCTGCTTCGATTTTGAGTGCAGATATGTGTAACTTAGAAGCAGTGGTGCGGACGTTGGAAACAAGCGGTACGGATATGCTGCATTTTGATGTCATGGATGGGCGTTTTGTCGATAATATTTCCTTTGGTATTCCCGTACTGGAAGCCATCCGGAAAAAGACCGATTTATTTTTAGATGTACATTTGATGATTTCCGACCCGCTGCACTATGCAGCACGGTTTGCAAAGGCTGGGGCGAACGGCATTACATTCCATTTGGAAAGCGAAAGCGACCCACAGAAAACAATTGATGCCATTCATGCTTGTGGCATTCCAGCAGGCATTGTCATCAAGCCAAATACCCCAGCAGAGGCAGTCTTGCCGTATCTGTCCTCCGTGGAAATGGTATTGGTCATGACGGTAGAGCCGGGCTTCGGCGGACAGTCTTTCCTGTGGGAGATGCTGAAGAAGGTGCAGTTCCTGCGGCAGAAGGCAGCCGAACAGGGCTTGTCTGTCAGCATTCAGGTAGATGGCGGTGTGAATGCAGAAACTGCTCCAGAGGCAGTGAAAGCCGGAGCAAATAACTTGGTAGTCGGCAGCTACTTATTCCGGCAGGAAAACTTGAAAACAGCTGTGGACTTCTTCCATCAGCTGGCAGACTAAAAAAGAGCATTTTTCGTAGAACAACGATCGAGAGAAAATAGGAGCGAACCCATATGAAAAAGAAATCCCCAAAAGTATACAAGGTAAAAACCGGGAACACAAAATCTTCCTCGGTGCATAATGTCTTGTCCGCAGTGGTGATGATTGCAGCGGCTGGTTTGGTTGGATTTGTTGGCTACAGCATCGCAAAGCCATTCATTCAGGATGATGCTGCAACTTCGGATTCCAGCTTGCAAATGAATGCAGCTGTGACTACGCAGGCGACCGAAGCAGCGACCACATCGGAAACCACAACGGCAACAACGGCTGTTCCGGCGGCAGCTGGTTCGACTGTGGAACTGAAAACAACACCGGAAACAACTGCAACTTCAGTGGTCTGGGCTACAACTACAGGCGTTTCTACGGATTTACAGATGGCAGGAACGGCATTTACGCACGAATCCACCACACAGGCAACCGCAACCGCCTCCGGCAGTGATGAAACAACTGGAACTGCTGCAAACGAAACACAGACCACGACCACAGAAGCGGTGAAGAAGGAAGGCGTTCCGCTTGCGAACTTCTCCGATGCAAAATCTGCACAGTGGCTGGATCGTTCTGTACTGGAAAGTGCCGATACCTTTACCGCAGCATTGGAACAGGTCAGCGGAACAAATGCAGTTGTTGTGCCGATGAAGTTGCAGGGTGGTTGGCTGAACTATGCTTCTACCGTTTCCTATGTTGCCGGAACTTATATTTGTGATGGCACAATGACCGCTTCGGAAATTGTCAATCTTGCAGCAGAAAAGGGCTTTTCTGTCTATGCTTTGATTAGCGTAACCAATGACAATCAGTTCCCCGAAATGTATAAAGATGCCAGCATTCCGCTGATTGATGGCTCTGGCAGATGGCTGGATAATTCTGTCGAAAAGGGCGGAAAGCCATGGATGACTCCATACAGTGAAACAACCGTTTCCTATATGACTGCTATCATTCAGGAACTGGACAACGCTGGCTTCTCCGCAGCAATCTGTCAGGATTTTGTTTACCCGTCTTTCTGGGAGTCTGACCGAGATTTCATTGATGTCGATGCTTATTTCGGAGCAGACCGCTATAAGGCGATGCAGGACTTGGCAGATGCCATGGTAAACGCATCGAACAACATGACAGTCGTATTAGATATGAACTAATTCCGGCATAAGGAAGCAAAAAACGGACAACAATAAAGAAACAGAATGAAAAAGGAGTCAAAGGCTATGGCAAAATTCACTATTTCATTGGATAAAATCATTGATGAATTTAAACTGGAAACCATTTACACCCCAAAAAATGCTTCTGAAATTGAAATTGATGAGGCAGATGTCACCCGTCCGGGCTTGCAGCTGATGGGCTTTTATGAATACTTCAATCCAGAACGGATTCAGATCATCGGCAAGATGGAATATGCATACTTGTCCACAATTGATGAAGAAACCCGAGTACAGCGGTTGGATATGCTGTTTTCGCAGCGGATTCCGGCTCTGGTCATCTCCAGAGAACTGCCGTATTTTGAAGAAATGCTCGATTTGGCAAAGAAATATTCCGTTCCGCTCCTGCGGAGCAAGGAAAGCACCTCCAACTTTATCGCTGGACTGATTGCATTTCTGAACCTGAATCTTGCACCGAGAATCACCCGTCACGGCGTTTTGATTGAAATCTACGGTGAAGGCGTTTTCATCACTGGTGAAAGCGGCGTTGGTAAGAGTGAAACAGCAATTGAATTGGTAAAGCGTGGCCACCGTCTGGTTGCCGATGATGCAGTTGAAATCCGGAAGGTTTCCAACATCAGCTTGGTTGGTAGTTCGCCGGATAACATCCGGCATTTCTTGGAATTGCGTGGCATTGGTATCATCAATGCACGGCGGCTGTTTGGTATCGGTGCGGTTAAGAATACCGAAAAAATTGAATTGATTGTGGAGATGGAACAGTGGAATCCGGAAAAGATTTATGACCGGATGGGCGTGGATACCCAGTTTGTATCCCTGCTGGGCGTAAAAGTTCCGTCCCTGACGATTCCGGTTCGACCGGGTAGAAATCTGGCAGTCATCTTGGAAGTTGCAGCGATGAACAACCGTCAGAAGAAGATGGGTTACAATGCAGCCTCCGACTTGCTGGATCATTTAGGCTTAGAAGCAGAAGCCAAAGAGGTGATTAAGGATTACGATGCATTTTAAAAACCAGACAGGAGAGAATGACATGCAGGGATTAGAATCCATTACGGCGTGTTGTAACGCCCATTCCTGTCCGATTTTGCCGGCGGAATTGCTTTCAAAGCATACAACATTCCGCATTGGCGGAGCGTGTCAGGCAATGGTACAGATTGCAAATCGAGAGGGCTTGCAGGCAATTCTGCAATGCTGTCAGGAACAGCATCTTCCTTGGGTGGTACTGGGAAATGGCAGCAACATTTTAGCAGCAGATGAGGGCTATCACGGCATTGTATTACAGTTGGGCAGGGCGTTTTCCAACGTCCGGCAGCTGGATGAAACGACATTGTTTTGCGAAGCCGGAGCAACCTTGTCTGCTGTCGGAAAAATTGCCTTGGAGGCATGCTTGACGGGCATGGAATGTCTGGCAGGGATTCCAGGCACGATTGGCGGAGCAGTCTATATGAATGCCGGAGCGTACGGCGGAGAGATGAAAGACGTTGTCCGCAGCGTAGAATATCTGGACGAAACGGGAACATTTCGGACGGCAATGCCGGAGGAATTGCAGTTCTCCTATCGGCACAGTATGTTCTCCGGTACGAAAAAGATTGTAACGGGTGTGACCTTGCAGCTGCAAGCCGGAAAGTATGCAGACATTCGGGAAGAGATGCAGAAGTTGAAAAATCAGCGTGTTGCAAAGCAGCCGTTGGAGTTGCCGAGTGCAGGCAGTACGTTCAAGCGTCCGGTCGGCAGCTATGCGTCTTTCCTGATTGACCAGTGCGGCTTGAAAGGGGCAAGTGTTGGCGATGCACAAGTCAGCGTGAAACATGCTGGATTTGTGGTCAATACCGGCCATGCAACTTGTCGGGATGTGCTGGAACTCTGCGATTTTGTGATTGAAACCGTAAAGGAGAAAACTGGCTACTGTCTGGAGTTAGAACCCGTGATTTTAAAATAACAGGAGGGAAAACAGATGCAGGTTGTCGTTGTAACGGGAATGTCCGGTTCTGGAAAATCAACAGTCATGGATGTAATGGAAGATATTGGGTATTATTGCATTGACAATTTACCGCCGCAGCTCATCCACCGATTTGTAGAAATTTGCAGGGAATCTGAAAATAAGCTGGAAAAAATCGCAATTGCTGCGGATTTACGGTCAGGAGAAATGTTTGCGGATGCCTATGACTGTGTTTGTCGGTTGAAAGAACAGTCAGATTTACATGTAAAGCTGCTTTACATCGAAGCACAGGACGAAGTCATCATTAAACGCTACAAGGAAACACGCCGGAAACATCCGCTGGATGAACGATTTAACGGCTGTCTGCATCAGGCACTGGAATTTGAACGGGAACAGCTGCTGCGATTAAAAGCAATTGCAGATTATTATATTGAAACGTCTTATATTTCTGTTTCCCAGCTCAAAGAACAGATTCGGGAAACCTTCTTGGAAACGCCATCCGATTCGCTTTCAATTAAAGTAACGTCTTTCGGCTTTAAGTATGGCGTGTCTACAGAATCGGATTTGGTGTTTGATGTTCGTTGTCTGCCGAATCCGTATTATATTCCGGAGTTGCGGCATCATACGGGCTGTGATGCCTGCGTACGGGACTATGTAATGCAGTTTGAACAATCCAAAATCCTGTTGCAAAAGATTGAAGACCTGCTGGACTTCCTGATTCCGCTCTACATCAAGGAGGGGAAAAGCCGTCTGGTGATTGCATTCGGCTGCACGGGCGGCAAACACCGTTCGATTACCTTTACCGAACTCATCGGGGATTATCTGATTGAAAAGGGCATGCACGTCATCAAGCAGCATCGAGATATTGGAAAGGATCGTCCCTAACGAACCCACCGCACCGCCTTGCGGCAAAGCAGGGCGGTGTTTTTTTATGGAGAAACCAAAAAAAATTTTTTTCTCTTGTGACATTTTTCACCGTTGCAGGTAGTTCCCAGTAAGAGGGCAACATGGCACACAAGAGAAACGACCATTGGAAAGGAGAGAACCGCCATGTCCTTCTCGCAGGATGTCCGGCAGGCATTAAAACGTACCATCTTAGACAAAGACCAAGCCTTTTCCTGTCTGTATGGCATACTGCTGTACAGTCGTGTGTTTACCTCGGAGCAAATCTGTCTGCAAAGCGAAAGCGAAACCATTGTGGACTTGCTGCCGCAACTGTTACATACGGTATTTTCGTTTCCGAAAGGAACGGTCACAGTCGAACGGGGCAGGGGCGGACTTTACAGCCTTTCCCTGCAAAATACAGCTGCGGTTGCAGGAATCTGTGAACGCTATCACATCCACCTCGACAATCGGCAAATCAACCTCTGTAACATTGTGCAGAACAGCATGCCGGCATTTCTGGCAGGGGTATTCCTGACTTGCGGAAACCTCATGGATCCCAACAAATCCTATCATCTGGAATTTGTCACACCAACTTCGGTTCTCTGTAACGACTTGAGTTTGTTCCTGCAACAATTATTAGGCATCAAGGGGCATGTATTTCAGCGAAAGCAAAGTTTTGTGCTCTATGTCAAGGACAGTGAACAGATTGAAGATATGTTGACGTTTATGGGGGCTCAGCAATGTACGCTGGACTTGATGAATATCAAGATTAAAAAAGATATGCGGAACAAGGCAAATCGGATGCGAAATTGCGATGCCGCAAACATTGACAAGGTTGTTTCTGCGGCAATGCGGCAGACGGAAGAAATTCTGCTCCTTGCAGAGAAGCGAGGACTGGACACGCTCCCGCCGGACTTGCAGGAGCTGGCAGAATTGCGGCTGGAAAATCCGGAACTCAGCCTGAAAGAGTTGGGCGAACTGCTGCACCCTCCCATTGGACGTTCCGGCGTGAATCATCGGTTTCAGAAATTATCCATGATGGCAAAGGAGTTGCGAGAATATGTCGGAACAGAAAAATGATGCCTTTATACATCTGCACGTTCACAGCGTCTACAGTTTGCTGGATGGAGCGTGTCGGATTCCAGAGATGATGGAACGCCTGAAAGAACTGGGACAAACTGCGGTCGCACTGACTGACCACGGGAATCTATACGCTGCTATTTCGTTTTATCAGGCAGCCAAAAAAGCTGGGATTCATCCGATTATTGGCTGTGAAGTCTATGTTGCCAGCCGAACACGGTTTGACCGAGGAACAGCACTTGACCGAAAGCGGTATCATCTTGTTCTGTTGTGTGAAAACCAGACAGGCTATCAGAATTTGGTGAAGTTGGTTTCCAAGGCATGTTTAGAGGGCTTTTATCAGAAGCCACGGGTGGACTGGGAACTGCTGACACAGTATCACGAAGGGCTGATTGCCCTGTCCGGCTGTTTGGCAGGGGAGATTCCACAGCTGCTGTTATCGGGCGATTATGCAGCTGCCAAGCAGACCGCTCTCAACTATCAGGCAGTATTCGGAGCGGAACGGTATTACTTAGAAGTGCAGAATCACGGCTTGCAGGAACAGAAAACCGTCTTGCCCTTGTTGGAACAGCTTTCCCGAGAAACAGGAATCCCGTTGGTTGCAACCAACGATGCCCATTACCTGACCAAAGAAGAAGCAGAGATGCAGCAAGTGTTGCTGTGCATTCAGACGGGAAAAACACTGGATGACCCCACCGCTTTACGGTTTGAAACCGAAGAATTTTACCTGAAAAGCACGCAGGAGATGCAAACATTATTTGCAGCGATGCCGGAGGCGATTGCCAACACGAAACGAATTGCAGACCGCTGTCATGTGGAACTGGAAACAGGAACGCTGCACTTGCCAGCCTTTTCTATGGAGGGTGTTTCTGACAACATCGCATTTTTTCAGGCACTCTGTGAAAAAGGCATGCAAAAACGCTATGGAACGCCTGTTCCAGAACCGGTGCGAAATCGCTTGCAGCGAGAAACGCAAGTGATTCAACAGATGGGATATGTGGATTATTTTCTGATTGTCTGGGATTATGTCCGCTATGCCAAACAGCATGGAATTCCGGTTGGCCCTGGACGAGGTTCGGGCGCAGGCAGCCTCTGTGCGTACTGCATGGGCATTACAGAAATTGACCCGATGGCATATCATCTGCTCTTTGAGCGGTTTCTGAATCCGGAACGAGTAAGCATGCCGGATTTTGACATTGATTTCTGCGTAGAGGGCAGACCTGCCGTGAAAGAATACGTGATTCAGAAGTACGGAGCAGACCGTGTAACGGAAATCATCACGTTTGACTTTTTCAAGGCTCGTGGAGCAATTCGAGATGTCGGGCGAGTGCTGCATTTGCCCTATGCATTTTGTGACCAGATTGCCAAGAAGATTGACCCACGGCAGACCATTGCGGAAACGCTGGCAGCACCAGACGGGAAAGCGTTACAACAGCTTTTGCATACAAATGCCGATGCAAAAAAGCTGCTGGATTTGGCACAAAAAATAGAAGGTGTTCCTCGGCATACCTCCACGCATGCAGCCGGTGTGATTATCTCTGCGATTCCGCTGTTGGAAATGGTACCTCTACAAAAGAATGAAGATACCATTGTGACACAATATCCGATGGGCGATTTGGAAACGCTGGGCTTTTTGAAATTTGATTTTCTGGGGCTGCGAAACTTAACCATTATTCGGAATTGTGTCCGGATGATTCAGGAAACTGAACCGCACTTCTCGATTCATCATATTCCGATTACAGATGCAGCCGTCTATCAGATGATGGCAAACGGCGATACAATGGGCGTTTTTCAGTTTGAAAGTGCTGGTATGCGACATGTTCTCCTGCAAATGCAGCCAAAATGTCTGGAGGACTTGACCGCAGCTCTTTCGCTTTACCGACCAGGTCCACGAGATTCCATCCCACAGTATCTGGAAAACCGGAAACATCCGGATTCGATCTCTTACGCTCACCCATTGTTGAAACCGATTCTGGAAGTCACCTATGGCTGTATGGCCTATCAGGAACAAGTCATGGAAATCTGTCGGTCGCTGGCAGGGTATTCTTACGGGAGAGCGGATGTTGTCCGACGGGCAATGTCCAAGAAAAAACAGGAAGTCATGGAGCAGGAACGGCAGACATTCCTATATGGATTGGATGGCGTTTGCAGCGGAGCGATTCAAAATGGTGTGCCGAAAGCGGTTGCAGAGTCTATCTTTGATGAAATCAGCCGCTTTGCAGCGTATGCCTTTAATAAGTCCCATGCGGTCGCCTATGCCTATCTGGCATATCAAACCGCCTATCTTAAGTGTCATTATTTTTCGGCATATATGGCAGCATTGATGACCAGCGTCATTGGAGATTTTCCAAAGCTGCTGGCATATAGTTCCGCCTGCAAGAAAGCAGGGGTTGCGGTTTTACCGCCGCATATCAACGAAAGCCATGCTGCCTTTACCTGTACGAAGCAGGGCATTCGGTTTGGATTGCATGCCGTCAAGAATGTTGGCATTGCACTGATTGAAAAACTGGAACGAGAACGGCAGGCACACGGAGCATTTACTGACTTGTATGATTTTTGCGAGCGAATGCAGGGTATAGAATTGAATAAACGAGCACTGGAAAGCCTGATACAAAGCGGTGCATTGGATGGACTGGGCTGGAATCGGCGGCAGATGCTGACGCAGGCAGATGCGGTTCTATCTGCTGCAAAGGAAACCGCTGCAACGCAAGTGGTCGGGCAGATGCAGTTATTTGGCGGGGATGCTACAGGCAGCTGGCAGCGACCAACACCAGAACCCATGGAGGAATTTTCTCCGGCGGAGCTGCTGCGGATGGAACGAGAAGTCACAGGAATGTATCTCTCCGGAAATCCGTTTCAGCCTGTGCAGTATCTTTGCCGTCTGTTGCACGTGCCTGCCAGCACGGAACTTTCTGACTTGCCGGAACAGGCAGAAGTGGCATTTCTGGGCATCTTGCAGAGCGTGAAACCGCATCTGACCAAAAAGCAGGAACGAATGTGTTTCTTCCAGATGGAAGATGAAACCGGAACGCTGGAATGCGTGGCATTTCCGAATGTCTTTCGTGCGATTCAGCAGAAATTGCAGCCGGATACGATTTTATGGTGCAAAGGGCGGTTATCTGTTCAGGAGAGTGGTGTTTCTCTATTGTGCAGCAGTGTTTTGACGTTGGAAGAGTTGCAAAAACAGCTTTTTCATGCAAAATTCTGCATCAAATTATCGTCTGCGGATACTGACCGGATGCAGCAGGCAATTCAAATTGCTGCGAGGTATTCCGGAGAAACTGCATTGTGTTTCTATCTCACCGACCAAAAAAAGATGATACAACCAAAGCAGAAGCAAAGCATTGCGATTTCTGCGGAGAGTGAGCAGGCATTTTCTGCTATTTTTACCAGTTCAGAACTGGGTATTTTACAAGTATAACAGCGTATCTTAGGGGGAATGGATGATGCAATCAACATTTTGGAAACGAACCATTTGCAGTGTGCTTGCGTGCAGCAGCCTTTTTTACAGCTTGCCGCTGAGCAGTGCAGCAGATACCGAAACCGGAGTATCTGCATCGGAAACAGAATCTACAGAACCAACCGAACCGCCGGATGACCCCGTGGTTTCAAGTACAGATACACCAGCGGAAACAACCGAAACCGCAACGGAAACCATCCTGGAAGAGCCGGATGATGATAACATTTCGTTGGGCGATTTAACCGGCGATGGGATGATTGCGGTGGATGATGCTGTTTTTGTGTTGACAATATATGCAACAATGGCAGCTGGAGCAGAAGTGAATCTGACACCAAATCAATTTTTTTATTCTGACTGTAATCATGATGGGAAAGTGGATGTTACCGATGCGGTTTTGATTCTGGAATACTATGCAAAACGGGCAGCGGGTGCAACAGAGCTTTCTTTTTCAGATTACATTGACCAGAAAAACCAACAACCGGAAACCACCACAACGACAACTACTGCAACAGAATCCATTCCGGTGGAAACAACGACCACGACTGTTTCTACAGAAATGACCGAATCTGTGACCACCGAACCAACAACAGAAGCAATTACTACAACCATACAACCAACGACGACCACCACCACTTCTGAACAAACGACTACAACCACAACTACCACGACGACGACAGAAACAACCACCATGACAACGGCCAAAGCAACAACGGCTACAACTACCACAACGACATCACCGCAAGCAAAGAAACTATCTGTAAACTGTATCTTGCAGAATGATGCTCCATCGTTGCCGACCGGCTGCGAAGCAACGGCATTGACGATTGCCCTGCAATATGACGGATTTTCTGCGGAAAAAACCGATATTGCAAAAACGTATCTGCCGAAAATGTTGTTCTATACCTTGAATAATATCTATTATGGAGCAGATTTTCGGTATGTTTTCCCAGGCGACCCGATGACTTCTTACGGGTACGGCTGTTATGCTCCGGCAATCGTTGCCACGGCGAACGCTTACTTTACCGCACAAAAGAATGCCTCCTATGCAGAAAATCTCTCCGGGACAAGCTTTGAAGACCTGTTCCCATACATTGCAGCGGGTAGACCGGTGGTTTTCTGGGGTACAATGGGAATGCGAGCACCGGAAACAGGTGGCAGCTGGACAACACCGGAAGGCGATACCGCAACTTGGGTGAGCCATGAACATTGCTTAGTTCTAACAGGATACGATAAAAACGCCGGAACGGTATCCGTTGCAGATCCCCTGCGTGGAAATGTAACCTATGATTTGAACTTGGTTGCACAGCGATATAACCAGATGGGCAAGCAGGCAGTTATCATTCATGCGACAACCGATTCTAAAACAGAAGCCGAAGGCGTTCTGGATGATGGTATTTACCGGCTGCGAAATGCGGGAAGCGGACTCTATATGACGGTTGCAGACGGTGTTGATGCAGACGAACGCAACTTGATTCAAGATGCAGCCGATGGCACAGCGGCACAGGAATTCCGGATTTCCTATGATACAGACCGGAACGCTTATCGGTTGTATACCATGTGTTCTTCTGGCGAAACCAATCGAGTGGTGGATATTGTAAAGCTGGGCGGCAGCGTTGTCAGCGGCTGCAATGCAGAAATTTATCGTCCAGTGGATGCTCCTGCACAGACATTTGTTCTCGTTCCGCAGGCGGACGGAACGATGCTGTTTTCTTGCAGTACGAACCGCAGTGCTTGCTTGTCCGTTTGGAATACAGACACAGGAACACAAGGAAAGACTGGTTTTTACGATGCCGGAAATGTCGTCATCCGAAACGACATCGGGGACGATTTGCAACGCTGGATTTTAGAGCCGGTTGAATAAAGAACCATTCTGGAAAAATACAAATTCATACATAACAGGAGAACCTTTTTCGTTCTCCTGTTTTTTTCTATTCGTTCTGAATCAATCTGCTGCAACAATCCCATCACACAACTTGACGATTTCTTGCACCATATGCTATAATAAAGAAATGTCAATGAATCAAAATCCTGTGGGAAACTGCGTTCCATTAACGCATTTCCCACAAATTGCAAGGAGGGAACAGATGCAGAATCATATTCCACGGCTGCTGCTCAGTGCGACGGGCAGCGATAGCGGAAAAACAACGATGATGTTGGCGTTGCTGTCTGCTTTTCAGAAAAGCGGTGTCGTTGTGCAGAGTTATAAGAGCGGCCCAGATTATATTGACCCAATGTTTCATGAAGCGGTTACGCATCGCCCTGCTTATCATACCGACCCGTTTTTTCTGCAACTAGATGCCATGCGAAAGCTGGTTGCTGCCACTGCCCAGCAGGCAGACCTTGCCCTGATAGAGGGGGCAATGGGCTTTTATGACGGCATTGGACAGACTTCCGAAGCCAGTGCCTACACCGTTTCGCAGTGGCTGGAAACGCCAGCGGTATTGGTTGTAAACCCACAGAAAATGGGGCGTTCTGTTGCTGCGATTTGTAAAGGCTTTTTGCAGCTAGAACCGCACAACCGCATTGCTGGATTTCTGTTGAATCGAGTTCGCAGCGGCATGGCAACCTATTATCAAGAAATTATCGAACGGGAAACCGGATTGCCCGTATATGGCTATTTGCCGGAGTTGTTGGAAGTGCAGCTGCCTAGCCGACATTTGGGCTTATACACAGCGGAAGAAGTGGACACATTACAGGAAAAGATTGATTTATTGGGAGAAACTGCCCGAAAAACCATTGCACTGGAACGGCTGCAAGCGTTAGCAGAAACTGCACCGCCGTTGCCATTGCCGGAACTGCCATCCATGCCACCGCATTCCTTCCGGCTAGGCGTTGCAAAAGATGCCGCATTTTGCTTTTACTATGCGGAAAATTTAGAACTGTTGCAGCGAAATGGTGCAGAGCTGGTATTTTTTTCACCGCTGACGGATTCCGCTTTGCCAGAGCAGTTAGACGGGCTTTATTTGGGCGGTGGATATCCGGAATTATATTTACCGCAGCTGTCGGGAAATCATGCATTTTTAGAGAGCCTGCGAGCAGCTGCTCAGAAACAGCTGCCCATTTTCGCTGAGTGTGGCGGATTTTTATATTTGCAGCAGTCCATACAAGATGCACAGGGCAATCGCTTTCCAATGGCAGGGCTATTGCCCGGAACGGCAACGATGGGCAACCGCCTCTGCCGATTCGGCTATATCACGATGACGGCTCAGCAAGATACGCTCTGTGCAGAAAAGGGGGCTGTGATACGGGCACACAGTTTCCACTATGCAGATAGTACCGAAAACGGCACGGCTTTTTCTGTGCAGCGTCCAAATGGTCGGACATGGCTGGAAGTGCAGCAGCAAGGCTCGATTTTAGCCGGATTTCCGCACTGGTATTTTCCATCCTGTCCAGAAGCTGCACAGCGATTTGCGGAGCAGTGCCGCAGGTATCAGAAGAGGAGGAACAACGGATGCAGATTTTAATTTCCGGCGGAGCGAACAGCGGAAAGTCCAGTCTTGCCGAACAGTTTGCCGTTGCCCAGTCCTTTCAGCCACGATATTATTTTGCAACCATGCAGGTATGGGATGCAGAATGTGCCCGAAGAATTGAACGGCATCGCCAGCAGCGAGCAGGAAAGGGCTTTCAAACCGTTGAAGTTCCCACAAACCTGTTGGAAACGGTTTCCACATTATCGCAGGGCGGATGCGGATTGCTGGAATGCGTCAGCAATTTGCTGTCCAATGAACAGTTTGGCGGTTCGCAGGAAGACCCTGTGACAGCGATTCTAGATGGCATGGCAGCCCTGCAAAAAAAGCTGGATGCTGTCGTGATTGTCACCAATGAAGTATTTACTGACCGTGTGCCGAATGATATTGCCATGCAGCAATATCTGCAAAACTTGGGTAACATCAATCAAGTGTTGGCAAGTCGGTCGGATGTTGTAATAGAAGTATGCAGTGGGATTCCCATCTGCTGGAAAGGAGCGTCACTTTTTCATGAAATCATGCTTTGAGTCGCTGTTGATTGCCCTATCTATGTACAGCACTTTGCCTGTAAAGTGCCTGAACTGGAATGCAAAAAACTTACGGCTTGCAATGTTATTTTTCCCAATTGTCGGGCTGCTCTGTGGGGGTGGACTTTGGCTCGTCTGGACAGTCTGCCAGCTGCTACACCGTTCTGCCTATTTATTTGCCGTGCTTGCAGTGTTGGTGAATGTCTGGATTACAGGCGGCATTCATTTAGACGGCTTCTGTGATACCGCAGATGCCTTGTATTCTCGCCGACCCATGGAGGAAAAACTACGGATTTTAAAAGACCCGAACTGTGGCCCATTTGCGGTATTTGCTGTCATTTTGGTATTGTTGGTGCAGGTTGCCGCCTATGCTCAGATTTATACCGAACAGAACCGCTTGATCATTGGGCTGCTGACGGGTGGATTTTGGCTGTCCCGTTGTTTGAGTGGTATCTCTGTTACACGGTTTCCGTGTACACCGACCAGTTCGCTGGTTAAGACGTTCGGAGAACATGCCGGAAAACGAGTTGGAACAGCACTGATTGTCATCAGCCTGCTTTCCGCTGTTGGATGCATGGGATGCTATCGGCTTCTGGGCGTGGCAGCTTGTGCCGTGGCAGGGCTGATTTTTTGGTATTATGCCCGTATGCAGAAGAAACAGTTTGGCGGCGTAACGGGCGATTTGGCAGGATATTTTCTAGTATTATGTGAAACCGCTTGGTTGGGCATCGTGGCATTGTTAGGAGGAATTTCATGCATTTGATTTTCGGTGGGTATGCACAGGGGCGGTTATCCTACGCCTTAAAGACCTATCACAAAAACAGGGCGGATGTGTTTGACTGTGCCACACAGCCGCTTTCTGAATGGAACGGGCAGACGATTCTTTATCATCTGGAAGCACTTGTTTCGCAGTCCCTGCAACAGAACAAAGCCCCGTTGACCTTGCTGCAAGAAGCCATTCCGAACTGGCAGGATTGTATTTTGATTACGCAAGAGGTCGGTTGCGGATTAGTGCCGATTTCCGCAGAAGACCGAAAGTGGAGAGAGGCAGTCGGACGGATGAACGCCCAGCTTGCCGCACAAGCGGAAACGGTCGAACGGATTTTCTGCGGACTTTCCATGCAGCTGCGGACAGGAGCACAGCCATGATAGGGGTTGGTGTTGTCAGCAGCATTCTATTGGGTGTCCTGCTGGATTTTTGTTTTGGCGACCCGTATTGGCTGCCGCATCCGGTAGTCTGGATTGGAAAGGGCATTTCCGCAGCAGAAAAACAACTGCGGAAATGGTTTCCGGAAACACCCAGCAGCTTGACGGCTGCCGGTGTGATTTTAGCAATTGGAATCCCGTTGCTCAGTGCTGGAATTTCACTGCTGGTGCTGTGGCTTTGCTATCGGGTTTCTTTCTGGCTGTGGTTTGCCGTGCATACATTTTGGTGCTATCAGATTTTAGCGGCTCGTTGTCTGGCGACAGAGAGCAAGAAAGTTTATCGTGCGTTACAGGCGGAGGATTTACCGCTCGCCCGAAAGCAGCTTTCGTGGCTGGTGGGACGAGAAACGCAGACACTCTCCGCAGAAGAGGTGACAAAGGCGTGTGTGGAAACGGTTGCAGAGAACACATCTGATGGAGAAATTGCACCGTTATTCTATTTATTTTTGGGCGGTGTTCCGCTGGGATTTTTTTATAAAGCCGTCAATACGCTGGATTCCATGGTCGGATACCGCAATGAAACCTATGAATACTTTGGAAAAGCTGCTGCAAAGTTAGATGATTTTTGGAACTGGCTGCCGGCTCGCATTTCCGCATGGCTGATGATGGCAACCGCTGTCTTGCTACGGTTGGACGGGAAGCAGGCATTGCAGATTTACTTGCGAGATCGGCGGAAGCATCTTTCCCCAAACTCCGCACAAACAGAATCGGTTGCCGCTGGGGCAATGGGGATTCAGCTAGGCGGAACACATATTTACTTTGGAAAAGTAGTAGAAAAGCCAACGATTGGCGATGCAATCCGCCACGCACAACCAACCGATATTTTGACTGCAAACAAACTGTTATTCGGGAGCAGCCTGCTGTTTGCCGGATTGGTGGGCGGTTTGCTCTTGTGGCTCAGTCTGCGATAGGAGGGAAGTTATGACATCCATGCAGCACGGCGGAAACATCTATACCGAACAAACAAATGCATCGGATTTACTGGATTTTTCCGCCAATATCAATCCGTTTGGTGTGCCGGAGTCGGTCAAGCAGGCGATTTCTGCTGCCATTCCCACTTTGGTGCACTATCCAGATCCACAGCAGACTGCCTTGACGCAGGCGATTGCAACCCATCATGCATTGCAGCCAGAGCAAATTGTCTGCGGAAATGGTGGGGCAGATGTACTCTTTCGGGTGTTGCAGTGTCTGCATCCGAAACGAGCCTTGCTGCCCGTTCCGTCTTTTTTAGAATATGAAACCGCCTTGCAGGAAATCGGCTGTTCCGTGATACACTGGCAGATGTCGCCGAATTTGACAATAACCGATGTGATTTTGCCAGAGCTGCAAACTGGGCAATATGATTGTCTGATGCTCTGCAACCCCAACAATCCGACTGGAACGCTGCTGCAGAAAAGCCAGTTGCTTCCCATTCTGGATTGCTGTTTGCAGAACGGCATTCGGGTGATATTGGATGAATGCTTTTGCGACATGACCAGCGAGGCACAGCAAGCCTCTTTGCTTGCAAGCTGTACAGCATATCCGAATGTTTTTTTCTTGAAATCACTGACGAAACGCTTTGCCATTCCGGGTTTGCGGTTGGGGTATGGCGTTTGTGCAGATACTGCCTTGATTAAAAAAGTTCGTCAGACTGGACAGCCTTGGTCGGTGAATACGCTGGCAGCTGCTGCTGGAATCGCTGCCTTGCAGGATACTGCTTACCAGCAGCAATTTCAGACCTTTTTAGAGCAGGAACAGCCTGCTTTTTATCATGCTTTGCAAGCGATTCCAACGCTGCAAGTCTGGAAACCAGCAGCGAATTTTGTCTTTTTCCGTGCAGCTTGTACGGACTTGCAGGAACGGTTGCTGCATCGGCACATTCTCATTCGGCACTGTGAGAATTATGTGGGCTTGGATGCGACGTACTACCGGACAGCGATTCGCAGCCATGCAGAAAATCAGATTTTGTTACAGGCATTACAAGCTTGTTTATAACCAGAAAGGAGGCATTTTCTATGCGTGCAAAGTCCATTATGGTAGTTGGAACGATGTCATCAGCCGGAAAAAGCGTTGTTACTGCTGGGCTGTGTCGGATGTTTCATCAAGATGGCTATCGGGTTGCCCCGTTTAAATCGCAGAACATGGCACTCAATTCCTATATCACCAAAGACGGTCTGGAGATGGGACGGGCACAGGTCATGCAGGCGGAAGCAGCTGGCATTGCACCGGATATTCGCATGAATCCGATTCTCTTAAAGCCAACCAGCGAGGCTGGTTCGCAGGTGATTGTGAACGGGAAAGTTTATGACAACTTGCGGGCGAAAGAATATTACCAGCGGAAACAGGAACTGATTCCGGAGATTCGCACCGCCTATGAATCGCTGGCAGAAGAATATGACATCATTGTATTAGAAGGGGCTGGCAGTCCGGCAGAAATCAATTTAAGAGATGTGGATATTGTCAATATGGGCATGGCTGCCATTTCGGATTCGCCCGTGATTGTCGTGGGCGATATCGACCGAGGCGGTGTGTTTGCCTCACTCTATGGGACGATTGCCCTGTTGCGACCGGAGGAACGCCGCCGGATTCAGGGCATCATCATCAATAAATTCCGTGGGGACATCAGCATTTTAAAGAGTGGCTTGACAATGCTGGAAGAATTGACAGGCGTTCCCGTGCTAGGTGTGCTGCCATATCTGCCCTTGCATTTAGAGGAAGAAGACAGCCTTGCGGAGCAGTTATCTGTGCGAACAGCCGATGGAACAGGACTGGATATTGCTGTGATTCGATTGCCCCGCATTGCAAACTTTACCGATTTTGCAGCATTGTCCGGCATCGAGGGCGTTTCTGTCCGTTATGTTACGCACCGTTCAGAGTTGGGCACACCGGATTTGTTGATTCTGCCGGGAACAAAAAACACGCTTTCCGATTTACGATGGCTGCGAGAGAGCGGCTTAGAAGCAGCCATTTTGAAACTGCATGAAAAAGGCTGCTTGCTGTTTGGAATCTGCGGTGGCTTTCAGATGTTGGGCAAGCAGGTTTCCGACCCCGACCAAACCGAGGGGGGCGGCAGCCTGCGAGGGCTGGGACTGTTGGACATAGAAACCATTTTCCAACCACAGAAACATCAGCAGCAAGTACAAGGGACGATTGCAGAGCCATCTGGCATATTTGCACCGCTGGCAGGAAGTGCGATTACGGGCTATGAAATTCACATGGGACGGTCGATTGCTGGCAGCCATGCGATGCCATTTACCAGACGAACAGACGGCACATTAAACGGTTACTGCAACGAAGCCGGAACGGTTTATGGAACGTACTTGCATGGATTTTTTGATACAGCTGAAACTACAGCAGACCTGCTGCAACTGCTCCGGAAACAGACTGGACGAACAGAAGAATTGTCCCCCGTACGGGATTTTCAACAGGAGAAAGAACGGCAATACAATCAGCTGGCAGATGCAATTCGGGAACATCTGGACACGAAGAAGATTTATCAGATTTTGGAAGAATGGGAGCAGCAGGCATGAAACCATTGCGAGAGGGATATACAACGGGCGTTTGTGCAGCAGCTGCAGCTCTGGCATCGGTGCTTTGGCAGACGGCTGGAACTTGTCCGGAGCGAATTGCATACACACTGCCATCTGGCAAGCCGCTTTCCCTTGCGGTCGAACCGCAGGAAGCCCCGATTTGCGGCATTCGGAAAGATGCTGGTGATGACCCCGACCAGACGAACGGCTGTTTGGTCTGTGCCAAGGTAGAAATTGGAACAACAGACGGAGCAGTGACGTTTCAAGCTGGCGAAGGGGTTGGAATCGTCACGAAAAAGGGATTGCGTGTTCCTGTCGGAGAACCTGCCATCAATCCTGTGCCCCGAACGATGATTACTGAGGCAGTGCGGTCGGTGATTGGAACACGCAGTGCCATCGTAACCATTTCCGTTCCGAATGGAGAACAGATTGCAGAACGTACATTTAATGGGCGATTGGGGATTGTTGGAGGAATTTCCATCTTAGGAACAACGGGTGTCGTGCGTCCGATGAGTGAAGAGGCGGTACGGGAGTCACTGCGGTTGGAGCTGTCCATGTGTCGGGCAGAATATGGAACAGCGTGTGCGTTGGTGACGGGCTACGCTGGGGAAACCTACCTGAAAAAACGCTATGAACATGCCGGAAAAATTGTATTGTGCAGCAATTATTTGGGGTATCTGCTGGACTGTGCCGAAGAATTTGGGATGCAGACGCTATTGCTGGCAGGCGTTGCCGGAAAGCTGATGAAACCAGCAGCGAATATTTTCTATCTGCATAGCCACACCGCAGGCGGACAACGGGAAATTCTCTGCACGCATGCTGCACTTGCTGGGGCGACCACAGCACAAATTCAACAGCTGTACGCCTGCAATACCACTACAGAAATGCAGGAACGGCTTACAAAGATGCCGTTTTCCGATATTGTTTGGCAGAGCATTGCAGAGGCAGCGTTAGAGAATTGCCAGAAGCGAACGCATGGAACGATGCAAATCGGACTGATTCTATTAGACCGCACTGGAACGGTGCTGGCAGAAACAGAACAAGTATCACAAGTTGGAAAGGCGTGGTGTCAGGATGCATAAATTATGGTTGGTTGGTGGCGGAAGTGGGCAGCCGGACTATTTGCTGCCCCTTGCCAAGCAGGTGTTAGAACAGGCGGATTGTGTGATTGCCTCGGAGCGGTTTCTCAAGCTGGCAGCCGGAAAGAAACAGATTCCCATGAAACAATTGTCAGCCTTATTGGAGCAGCTGCCGACCCTGCTGGAAACCGATTCGGTTGCCATTTTGGTTTCCGGCGACCCGTTACTTTATAGCTTTTATCGAACGGTTCGGAATCGCTATCCAGATTGGGACATCACCGTAATTCCGGGGATTGGTTCGCTGCAATTACTGGGGGCAAAGTTTGGGTTGACAATGGAAGATGCCTTCATCAGCAGCCTGCACGGGAAGCTCTATACAGCCGGTTCGATTGCGTGTGCGGTTGCTCAGCATACATTGACGTTCTTTTTCTGTTCTGCAAAAGATGGCGTTCGGCAGATTGCACAGGCACTCTGTCAGTATCAGCTTTCTGATACCACGATGTATATTGGTGCAGACTTGACCTATGAAACCGAACAGACCTGGAGCGGAGCACCAGAGCAATTCTGTTCCGCAGAAAATCCAGCCCTCTGTGTGACGGCTGTCCGAAATCCAAACCCGAAACCCGTTGGAACAGCAGGATTCTTGCCGGATGATGCTTTTTTGCGAAATGGTGCACCGATGACAAAAGAAGAAGTGCGGGCAGTGATTATCAGTAAACTGCGATTGCAGCCGGATTCGATTGTATGGGATTTGGGAGCTGGAACGGGCAGCGTTTCCATTACCTGTGCAAAGTGCTGCCCTTATGGGCAGGTTTATGCGGTAGAATATCAGGAACAAGCACTGGACATCTTGCGACAGAACTGTGCCTATCTGCAAGCAGAAAATGTAACGGTAATCGCAGGGCGAGCCGAAACCGTTCTCTCAGAACTACCTGTTCCGGATTGTATTTTTATTGGTGGCAGCAACGGAGCATTTCCGGAGATTTTGCGGCAGATTCAACAGCTGCCAAAACCGGTTCGGCTGGTTGTCAGTGCGGTGACCTTGGAAACACAGGCGGAAGTTACACAGTTATTGCAAGATGCACCGCAACTGGAAATCATTCCGGTTTTCAGCGGACAGAGCCGCAAAGTAGGGCGGTATCACGTCTTGCAGCCCTATCATCCAGTGCTGTTATTTGCTTGTACAGGAGGGAAATCATCATGAAAACAGGAATTTTTTATGCGGTCGGGGTTGGAACAGAACCGCTGGACTTGACACTGCGAGCAAAGCAAGTGTTAGAAACGGCAGAGGTACTGGTAACACCCATTACAAGGGCAGGCGAACCGTCCGCAGCGGCACGCATTGCAGAACAAGTGGTTTCATTTTCCGGAAAAGAAATCATTCCGCTGCTGTTTCCCATGCAAAAGCATTTAGACTATCGGGAGCGGTTACGGGGAGAATTGTTGCAGCCCGTGCGAGATTGCTTACATGCTGGGAAACGGGTGGCAATGGTGACACTGGGCGATGTTTCGATTTATAGCACGGCTGCTTATGTGCAGCAGGTGCTAGAAGCAGATGGCTATGCAACGGAAGTGGTTGCTGGTATCTCTGCCTTTTCTGCCGGAGCAGCAAAGGCAAAGTGCAGCTTATGCGAACGGCAGGAATCCTTACTGGTTTTGCCGGGCGGAGTAGCACCAGAAACCATTCAACAGGCATTGGAGCAGTTCGACACATTGGTGCTGATGAAAGCCGGAAAAGCGTTGCCATGGCTCGTTCCCATGTTGCAGGAACGGCAGCTGCTGGAACACACCACGATGCTGCAAAATATCGGCATGGAAGGGGAATGGATTGGAACGCCAACCGCAGAGCCGAACTCTTATTTTACCACTCTCATCATCCGCCATCCACAGAGCAAATAGAGAAAGGAAACAGAAACAATGGTTTATTTTGTAGGAGCTGGAGCAGGTGACCCAGAATTATTGACCATCAAAGGAAAGCGGCTGATTGACCATGCAGATGTTTTGATTTATGCTGGTTCGTTGGTGAATCCGGAAGTACTGGCAGACCGAAAGCCGGAAAGTGTCGTCTATGACAGTGCCGGCATGACATTAGAAGAAGTGCTTGTGGTTATGAAACAGGCGGAACAAGCCGGAAAAACAACCGTTCGGGTACACACAGGCGATGCGTCGATTTATGGTGCGATTCGGGAACAGCTGGATGCATTAGACCAAATGGGAATTGCCCATGAAGTTGTGCCTGGAGTAAGTTCATTTTTGGCAGCAGCAGCGGCTTTGCAGAAAGAATACACGCTGCCGGATGTTTCCCAGACGGTGATTTTGACCCGTATGGCAGGCAGAACGCCCGTTCCGGAGCGAGAACAAATCGAATCGCTGGCAGCCCATCAAGCAACCATGGTGATTTTTTTGTCTGTTGGACAAATTGCGGAGTTGGTACAGCGGTTGTCCACTTCCTATCCTTTGCAAACACCGGTTGCGGTAGTCTATAAGGCAAGCTGGCCAGACCAGAAGCTTGTAACTGGAACACTGGAAACGATTGCAGAGCAGGTAAAAGCAGCTGGCATTCAGAAAACTGCATTGGTACTGGTTGGGGAATTTTTGGGGGACACTTACGCTCTCTCAAAACTATATGATAAGACCTTTACGCACGAATACCGGAAAGGCATCGAATCATGAACTATTATTACTATTTGACCGCAGTCGGAAAGCAGATTGCCGAACCGCTGCAACAGCAATTCGGCGGAATCCTGCGGGGAAAAGAAACATTTACCGATGCAATCCTTGCACAGGATTTTCAGGCAGCAGACTTGCTGGTCTTTGTTTTGGCAACTGGAATTGCCGTCCGAAAACTTGCACCGCTCTTGCGGACGAAATGCACTGACCCAGCGGTTTTGGTGGTGAGTCAAGACCAGCGGTATGTGATTAGTTTGCTTTCCGGACATCTGGGCGGAGCGAATGACTGGACACGAAAAATAGCAGCATTTTTGCACGCAGAACCTGTGATTACCACTGCAACCGATTTGCAAGGGCAGCTTGCCTTTGACGAAGTGGCAAAGAACAATCATCTTGCAATTGAGAACATCTCCGTTCTGAAACAAATCAGCGGTGCATTGCTGGATGGAAAATCGATCTGGCTGCAATCTGATTTATCAGTTACCGGAGCAGAGCAGTTTCCACAGATTTCCATGTCAGAGCAGGCAAACACAGCCGGAAAGGTGGTCATCTCTGACCGCACCCAAACACAGCCGGAAACGCTGCCAACATTATACCTGCGTCCAAAGGATTTGGTAATTGGTGTGGGCTGCAAGAAAGCGATTCCGTTTGTGCACCTAAAAACCTGTTTTTTAGAGTTCTTGAAAACATATCAATATGCCTGCGATTCGATAAAAGCGATGGCAACCATCTCCAGAAAGCAGGCAGAACCAGCCATTTTACAGCTCTGTGAAACGTATCACATTCCGCTGCAAATTGTACCGGATGCAGACATTCGAGCCTGCGGAGATTTGTTTGAAGCCTCTGCCTTTGTGCAACAGGTGACAGGGCTGCCATCTGTTTCCGAGGCGTGCAGCTATTTGGCAGCCGGAAAGGGTACGATTTTGACCAGAAAAGTAAAATATCCGGGTGTCACCTTGGCAGCCAGCCGCTGTGAATTGCAGCCCATTGTTTTATAAGGAGGAATTTTTCATGCAGCCAACCATTTATGCAGTCGGGTTCGGTCCCGGCGATGTTTTGCATATGACCACACAAGCCGTTTCGGTACTGGAAACTGTCGATGTGATCGTGGGCTATACGACCTATATTCAGTTATTACAGGAGCAGTTCCCAGATAAGCAGTTTCGTTCTACGCCGATGCGGCAGGAGATTGACCGCTGCAAGCTGGCAGTTTCGATTGCATTGGAGGGGAAAACCGTTGCACTGGTTTCCAGTGGGGACAGTGGCATTTACGGCATGACCGGCATTTTATTGGAAGTGATTGCAGCAGAGCAGGCAGATGTAGAAGTGATTGCAGTACCGGGGGTGACTGCTGCCAGTGCAGCCGCTGCGATTTTAGGTGCTCCGCTGATGCATGACTTTGCTGTGATTAGTTTGAGCGACTTAATGACACCGCTTTCTCTGATTCAAAAGCGAATCACCTGTGCAGCGGAAGCGGATTTTGTCATCTGCCTGTACAATCCGAAGTCCAAAAAACGGACAACCTATTTAGCGGATGCAGCTGACCGCATTGCTGTTTATCGTGCTCCCGATACGCCTGTTGGCATTGTCCGAAACGCTGGAAGACCCGACCAGACCGCATGGTTCACCACACTTTCCAAACTGAAAGAGGAATCAGTCGATATGTTTTGTGTGGTCTTGATTGGAAATTCACAGACCTATCTAAAAAATGGAAAGATGATTACACCAAGAGGGTATAACGTATGAAGCAGCGAAAGATTGCCGTAATTGCCGGAACGAGTGATGCAACGGATTGGATTCGCTCCCTGCCGGAAACAGATTCTGTGACGGCATTTGTGGCAACGCCTTACGGGAAAGAAATTTTAGCCGGAACGAACTGCACCGTACACGTTGGACGGTTGGATGCTGCTGGCTTTGCGGAGGCACTCACCGGATTTGATGAAGTGGTGGATGCCTCCCATCCGTTTGCAGTTGTGGTAACGGAAACAGTCAAGGCAGTGTGTCAGGCAAAGCAGATTCCCTATATGCGGATTTCCCGTCCAACCTTGCACTATGATTATGAGAAGCTGCACGTTGTTTCTAGCAAAGAAGCTGCCGCAGATTGGCTTTGTTCGTGCACGGGAAACTTGTTCTTTACAGTTGGCATTCAAACGCTGCCGTTTTATGCAGCAGCTGTGTCTGATTTTTCCCATCGGGCATTTGCACGGGTGTTAGACACAGCCGCTTCCCGACAGGCAGCCGCAGCCGTTCCGGCGACGTTCTGGTTTGTAATGCCGCCATACTCTGTAGCAGAAACGGTTGCCTACTTGCAGGAGCATCAGATTTCTGTTTTGATTTCCAAAGACAGCGGAGCAAGAGGCGGCGTGCCGGAGAAGATACAAGCAGCCAAACAGGTGGGAATTCCGGTCTTATTGATACAATCGCCAGAACAAATAGAACGATAATTTGCATAAAAATTATCATGAAATATTCGGAAAGCTGTTACAATTTACGAACTATCTGGAAATGGATTTTTTTGCTTGACAATTTTTTTAAAAAGTGCTATGATGAATCATGGTTAGTTTATCCTAACCAAAAAGTAACGTACTACGACAATCAGAAAGAAGGATGAGCATGTTTCTTGAAATCAGCAGCATCAAAAAGCACTTTGGTGAGGGAGAAAGCCGTGTGGAGGTCTTAAAGGGCATTGATATTTCCATTGAAAAAGGGGAAATCTGTGTGCTATTAGGCCCATCTGGCAGCGGAAAATCCACCCTGTTAAACATCATCGGCGGCATTGACAACGCCGACAGTGGTTATATTTCGATTGACGGGGAAAAGACAGCCGATATGAATGAAAAAACGTTGACGCTGTATCGGCGGAAACATCTTGGATATATTTTCCAGATGTATAACCTGATTCCAAACTTGAATATCAAAGAAAATGTAGAAGTGGGGGCATATTTGAGTGACCATCCGTTGGATGTCGATGACCTGTTGAAAACGCTGGGGCTTTATGAACACCGCCACAAGCTGCCGAATCAGCTTTCTGGTGGACAGCAGCAGCGAACCGCCATCGGCAGAGCCATTGTCAAAAATCCGGATATTCTGCTTTGCGATGAGCCGACCGGTGCACTGGACTACCACACCTCCAAAGAAATCTTATCTTTGATTGAAACCGTCAACAAAAAATACGGCAATACCGTTATCATGGTTACCCATAACGATGCGATTAAAAACATGGCAGACCGTGTGGTACAGCTGCGAGATGGGATGATTCGTACCAATACGGTCAATCAAACAAAGATTCCGGCTGCGGAACTGGAATGGTAAGGAGGTATTTTGATGAGAAATCCTCTGAACAAACGGTTACCACGGGAATTAAAAAGCGAGATTGGAAAATACATTGTTTTATTCATCTTCCTTGCAGGGATGATTTCCATTGTATCGGGGTTTATTGTGGCGGCTTCGAGTATGTCAAAGGCATACGATGAGAGCTTCGATAAATACAACATTGAAGACGGAAACTTTGAACTCTATGCAGAGGGCAGCGATGACCTGCTAAAAACCATCGAGGACGATGAAGATGTTTCCATCTATCCAAATTATTATTTGGAATATGACACCAAGGAAGTAGACAGTACGCTCCGGATTTTCAAGAACCGGAAAGAAGTCGACAAGATTTGTCTGATGGACGGGGCACTTCCTGCTACAGACTCTGAAATTGCAATTGACCGTATGTATGCAGATAACAACGATTTGCAAATTGGCGATACGTTGACGTTGAAAGACAAATCGTTTACCATCAGCGGACTGGTTGCCTTGTCGGATTACAGTGCACTTTTTTCCAGTGCATCGGATATGATGTTTGATGCGGTAAAGTTTGGTGTTGCGATTGTAACCGATGATGCTTTCGATGCATTTGGCACAGCACACTTACATTATCGTTATTCGTGGATTTATGACAATCCGCCGAAAGATGACAATGCTGCAAAAGAACAGTCCGATGATTTCTTAGAGGCGTTAAGTGCAGATGCAACTGCTTCTATGAATGCTGTCACCAACTACATTCCACAGTATACGAATCAGGCGATTCAGTTCACAGGTGATGACATCAAGGGCGACAATGCAGGCATTACCGTGTTCTTATATATTGTAGTGTTGATTATTGCGTTTGTCTTTGCGATTACCACCAGCAACACGATTTCCAAAGAAGCGAATGTCATCGGAACGCTGCGAGCATCCGGCTACACCAAAGGGGAACTGATTCGGCACTATTTGACCATGCCGCTTTTGGTGATGCTGGTAGCGGCATTGATCGGAAACATCTTAGGATATACCGCATTGAAAGACTTTGCAGCCTCCATGTACTACGGCAGTTACAGCTTGCCAACCTATGTGACCATCTGGAGTGCAGATGCGTTTGTAAAGACGACCGTTATTCCGCTGATTTTGATGTTCCTGATGAACCTGTTTGTTCTGATGAACAAGCTGAGCCTGTCCCCGTTGAAATTCATTCGTCGGGACTTGAAACGGCATCAGAAGAAGAAAGCATTCCGCCTGAACAGCAAGATTGGTATTTTAAAGCGGTTTCGGATTCGTGTCATTTTCCAGAACCTGCCGAACTACATCACGATTGTGATTGGGATTTTGTTCGCAAACTTTATTTTGATGTTCGGCTTTATGTTTGAACCGATGTTAGACCATTTTCAGGATCAGATTACCAGCAACATGATTGCAGATTATCAGTATCTCTTGAAAGCACCGCAGGAAACTGAAAATGCAGATGCAGAAAAGTACAGTGCAACTTCTCTGAAAACACTGGAAGAGAACGGCAAGAAGAGCGAAGAAGTTTCCGTTTACGGCATTCAGTCAGACAGTGCGTACTTAGATTTGGATTGGAAAACGAAAGATGATGGTGTTATCATTTCCACTGCATACGCCAACAAGTTGAACGTTGAAGAAGGCGATACCATCACCGTCAAGGAATCCTATGGGGACAAGGAATATACATTCCATGTAGATGGGGTTTATGATTATCCGGCAGCGATTGCCATCTTTATGCCGCAGGAATCGTTCAACAAGACCTTTGATTTCGATGCAGATTCCTTCAATGGGTATTTCAGCAATACAGAAATTACAGATATTGATGATCTATACATTGCAACCGTCATTACCGTAGACGATATGACAAAGACTTCTCGTCAGCTGAAAGTTTCCATGGGTAACATGATGGCAATCTTCTATGTCTTTGGCATTATCATGTTCATGCTCATTGTCTACCTGCTGTCGAAAATTATCATTGAAAAGAATGCACAGTCCATTTCCATGACAAAGATTTTGGGCTATCGCAATTCGGAAATCAATGGGCTTTACGTCCTGCCGACTTCCATCATTGTAATCGCTTCCATGATTCTGACGATTCCAATTTGTCATTACATCATGAAATATGTTTGCATTCAGGTCTTTGCAGATTATCCGGGGTGGCTGGAATATTATGTTCCGTTTTATGTTTTTGTAAAGATGGTGATATTGGGGATTTGCGGATATGCAGTTATTGCGTTCCTGCAAAATCGAAAAGTAAAGAAAGTTCCGCTTGGCGAAGCATTGAAAAACGCAGAATAACAAGTTTCTGGACAGAAAGAAAACCGGATTGGTTCGATTTGATAACGAACCAATCCGGTTTCTTTTTTAATCAGATTGTTTCAGCCGTTAAGACTGTTCAATCAGTTGTTTCATGTCGTACAGTCCAGCCGGCTTTCCGCTGAGGAAAACGGCAGCATTTACAGCACCTTCTGCAAAGACAGTTTTAGATGCTGCACTGTGGGAAAGGGTAATCACTTCATCGTTGCCGGCAAAAATCACATCGTGTTCGCCAACAATTGTGCCGCCACGGATGGCGTGCATGCCGATTTCGTTCTTTTCCCGCTTCATGCGGCGAGCATGACGGTCATAGACATAGTGATACCGATTGTCTTTCACTTCATTGATGGCATTTGCCAGCATGATTGCCGTGCCGCTCGGTGCATCAATTTTCTGATTGTGGTGCTTTTCCACGATTTCAATGTCAAACTGGTCGCCCAGAATGGCAGTTGCCCGCTTTGCCAGTTCGACCAGCAGGTTAATGCCCAAGGACATATTAAAGGTGAAAAAGACCGGAATCTGTTCGGCTGCTGTGTGAATCTGTGCAATCTGTGCTTCACTGTAACCAGTAGTTGCCAGTACCAATGCAACGTGATGGGTAAACGCATAATTCAACAGCATATCCAGAGAAGACGGGTTGGAAAAGTCGATGATGACATCCGGCTGTTCCGGCAGCTGTTCCGCAGTTTCTACGATTGGAAAGCTGTCATACTGTTTGGTGTAGCTGTCAATCCCAGCGATGACCGTGCAGTCTTCCCGTTTTGCAATGCAGCCAGCGAGGGTGTGTCCCATTTTTCCGTTTGCACCGCATAAAACAATTTTTGTCATGATTTCACATCCTTTGTTTTTATGGGAACGGCAGGATTAAACCAAGCCGTGTGCAGCAAGGGCATCATGCAGAGCAGCCTTGTGTTCGTCACTCATTTCATACAGCGGCATTCTGCACGGGCCGGACGGCATTCCCATTTGATTCAGAGCATCCTTGACCGGAATCGGGTTGACTTCGATGAAGAGCTTGTTGATCAGGTTCAGGTATTCCAGCTGCAACTTTGCAGCAGCAGCAAAATTATTCTCCAGACAATATTGTGTCATCTGGTGGGTTTCCTTCGGCATGACGTTGGATAGAACGGAAATAACGCCCTTACCGCCCAGGGACATAATCGGAACAATCATGTCATCGTTGCCGCTGTAGATGTCAACCAAGTCACCACACTGTGCAGCCAGCTTGGCCGTGTAGCCGATGTTACCGGAAGCTTCCTTCACAGCAACAATGTTCTTGTGCTGACCCAGAGCCTTTACGGTTGCCACATCAATGGCAACGCCGGTACGGCTCGGTACATTGTAGAGAATAATCGGAATGTCAACACTGTCTGCAATGGCAGTATAATGTGCAATCAAGCCACGCTGGGTGCACTTGTTATAGTATGGTGTAACCAGCAGCAAGCCATCTGCACCAAGTTCCTGTGCTTCCCGGGAAAGTTCAATGGCATACTTGGTATCGTTGCTGCCTGTTCCGGCAATGACCGGAATCCGGTTGTGGGTGTGTTCAACCGCACACCGGATGCAGTCCCGATGTTCTTCATCGCTCAGCGTGGAAGATTCGCCGGTTGTTCCGCAGATGATAATGGCATCTGTGCCATTGTCAACCTGAAAATCAATCAGCTTCTTCAGTCCTTCAAAGTCTACCGAACCATCCTGCAACATTGGTGTGATGATGGCAACGCCAGCTCCGGTAAAAATCGTATTTTTCATGGTGGAAACGCTCCTTTCAAATTGGTTCGTATTAAAAGTTAGAAATCAAAGTTTACTTAGTCAAAATAGCCCTTTGCAGCCAACAGTTCTGCCAGCAGAACTGCACCGCCTGCAGCACCACGCAGGGTGTTATGAGAGAGGCAAACAAACTTGTAGTCGAACAGGGTATCTTCCCGCAGACGACCAACAGAAACTGCCATACCGCCTTCGAGGTTGCGGTCAACCTTTGCCTGCGGACGGTTGTCTTCTTCAAAGTAGTGGATAAACTGCTTTGGAGCGTGCGGCAATTCCAGTTCCTGCGGAACGCCAGCAAATTCTTTCCAAGCGTTCAGAATTTCTTCCTTCGACGGCTTCTGGTCGAACGAAACAAATACAGCAGCGGTGTGACCATCCGAAACCGGAACACGCAGGCACTGTGTGGTGATGAGCGGTGTTTCGGTGGAAACGATCTGGTCGCCTTCTACCTTGCCCCAAACCTTCAGCGGTTCTTTTTCAGACTTTTCTTCTTCGCCGCCGATGAACGGGATGACATTGTCAACCATTTCCGGCCAAGTCTGGAAGGTCTTGCCTGCTCCGGAAATTGCCTGATAGGTGCAAGCCAGAACCTGCTTGATGCCATACTTCCGCAGCGGAGAGAGTGCCGGAACATAGCTCTGAATCGAGCAGTTCGACTTGACAGCAATAAAGCCCTTCTTTGTGCCGAGCCGCTTTCTCTGGCTGGCAATGATATCCAGATGTTCCGGGTTTACTTCCGGAATGACCATCGGAACATCCGGTGTGAACCGATGTGCAGAGTTATTGGAAACAACTGGGCATTCAGCCTTTGCATACGCTTCTTCGAGGGCACGGATTTCATCCTTCTTCATGTCAACTGCACAGAATACGAAGTCTACCATGCCGGCAATCTTTTTGATATCAGCCTGTGCATCCAGCATTACCATGTCCTTCATGGTTTCCGGCATCGGGGTTGTCATTGCCCAACGGCTGCCAACGGCTGCTTCATAGGTCTTGCCAGCCGAACGAGGGGAGGCTGCCAGAGCGACAACCTGAAACCACGGATGACCGTCCAGCAAGGTTGCAAACCGCTGACCAACCATACCTGTTGCACCGATGATACCAACTTTCCACTGTTTCATTTGTGAATCCTCCAAAAAATCATTAAAAATAAAAAAAACCGGTTGAAAACCGATAGAGTATGCGTTATAATAGGATAGGTTGACATGAGATTCATGCCGATAGCGCTCCATCATAACGATGACAGTTACAGCCCTGTTCGGAACACTGCAACCAGAACAGAATCGACCCCCGTTCTGTTCTTCGGCACTCGCACCTTTCCGTTCCGCATTTTACAGGCTGGTCTGCCCAGGCGGAGCATACTCATCGAGAGTGCACCTCTATCTTAAAACCATCATACCATTTTTTCTGTGGTATGTCAATATTATTTTGAAAAAAATTAGGAGAACATCATGAAAAAATCAGATTTTTATTACAACTTGCCGGAAGAGCTGATTGCACAGACACCGGTTACCCCCAGAGATCATTCCCGTTTAATGGTAGTGGATCGGGAAAGCGGAGCGATTACCCACCGCCATTTCTATAATTTATGCGACATCCTGCAAAAGGGTGACCTGCTGGTGATGAACGATTCCCGAGTTCTGCCGGCACGGCTCTACGGGGAAAAAGTAGACAACGGGACATTTATTGAATTCCTGCTGCTGGAGCAGAAAGGAGATAAGCTGTGGGAGATTATCTGCCGCCCAGGCAAGAAAGCAAAAGTCGGCACGAAGTTTTCGTTTGGCGGCGGAAAGCTGCTGGCGGAGGTCGTAGAAGTCAAGCCGGATGGCAACCGCATTGTGCAATTCTCCTGTGACGGAAATTTCTATACGGTGCTGGATGAAATCGGACAAATGCCGCTGCCGCCGTACATCACAAAGAAGCTGGAGGACAAAGAACGCTACCAGACGGTTTATTCTCGGGAATTGGGTTCGGCAGCTGCTCCGACGGCTGGCTTGCATTTTACCAAAGAGATGCTGCAAGCATTGCGGGAAAAGGGCGTAGAAACGGCATTTGTAACGCTGCACGTTGGGTTAGGGACATTCCGTCCGGTCAAAGAGGATGATGTATTGCAACACAAGATGCACAGCGAACACTATCACCTCCCACAGGAAACCGTTGACAAGATTTTGCAGACCAAGCAGAACGGGGGACGGGTGATTGCCGTTGGAACGACCTCCTGCCGGACACTGGAAGCAGTTGCGACAGAACACGATGGAAAATTGGTTGCAGCAGATGGTTACACGGATATTTTCATCTATCCGGGCTATCAGTTTAAAGTATTGGATGGACTGGTGACCAATTTCCACCTGCCGGAAAGCACCTTGATTATGTTGGTATCGGCGTTGCTGGGCTATGAAAAAACGATGCACGCCTATGATGTTGCCGTAAAAGAACGGTATCGCTTCTTCAGCTTTGGCGATGCAATGTGCATTTTGTAAATCAATTATACAGATTTTCTGCAAGAATGATTGACTTTTTCGTGAAATTCTGCTATACTTTCGATAGAAACAGGAAAATAGTTTCATAGGAATAGTTCAACACGAAAAAGGAGGAATTTTACAAATGAAACAACATCGCATGGCTGCACTCGCAGCAGCGGCAGCTTTGGCAATCACAAGCACTGTAATTGCCGTTCCGGTACAAGCTGCACCGGAAGAGCTGATGAACAGCACGTTTGAAGACGGCTATGGAGCGTGGAAAGGGGTCGGCTCGACCATTTCCATTACGTCCGATTATGCACACAGTGGGGATAGTTCGCTGTATGTCTTTGACCGCACCGCAAGCTGGGGTGCACCTCGCTGCTCCTTGTCCGGCGTTGCCGTACCGGGGCAGACCTATACTTTTTCTGCTTATGCTATGTTTGCAGATGGGAACGATTATCAGAACATGGCATTGAAGCTGCTTTACACCGACAGCAGCGGAAAAGACCAGTACAAGGACATCAAGAATGTCAGTGCCAAGAAAGGCGAATGGACACAGTTGACGGGCAGTTATTCCATTCCGGAGAATGTCACGAACATCATTCTATATGTAGAAATGCCGGGAGCAAACACCGACCAGTGCTATTACATTGATGATATTACGGTCAACGGGGAAAAAGTGGATATTTCCTATGAAACCGAATACAACAATGATTTTGACGATGGCACAGCACAGGGCTGGACGGGCAGAGGCTCTGCAACTGCCAGCGTTGTGAACACTGCCAGCCACAGCGGTGACTACAGCTTATTCATCAGCGGAAGAACACAGCTCTGGAACGGTGCAAGCATCAACAAATCCGATATGCTGCAAAGCGGCAAATATTATTCTCTGGGCTGCTATGTCATGTACAACGAAGATAAGTGGTCAGACCAGCAGAAATTTTCTATCAACCTGCAATATGACCTGAACGGCAAGGAAAACTATTATACCATTGCCACCGCAACGGCAAACAAGGGAGAATGGACGTATGTCGGCAGCGAATTGACAATTCCGGAGGGTGCTGTAAACTGTGCTGTTTATATTCAGACTGGTTACGTTTCCACACCAGCAGAACAAGACCTGATGGATTTCTATGTTGATGACTGCACCGGAAAGCAGCTGCCAGACCCTGCCATTCAGGATGATTTGACCCCGTTGAAAGATGCCTATGCAGATGAATTCAAGCTGGGCTGTGCATCAACCGATTCCGAACTGACACAGAAAGCCTCTCAGGATTTGATTCTGAAGCATTACAACAGCTTAACGCTGGGCAACGAACTGAAACCGGACAGCGTTCTGAATCAGGCAGAAAGCATTGCATACCTCAAGCAGACTGGCGATGATACAAACCCGCAGGTTTCTTTCAAGAGTGCAGACAAGCTGCTGAAATTTGCAGCAAAGAATCACATTCCGGTTCGTGGTCATGTGTTGGTATGGCACAGCCAGACACCAGACTGGTTCTTCAAGGAAAATTACGAAGCAGACGGTGCATGGGTGGACAAGGACACCATGAACAAGCGTCTGGAAAACTACATCAAAAACGTGATGACAACGCTTGCAGAAGAATATCCGGATGTGGAATTTTATGCATGGGACGTTGTAAACGAAGCGGCATCCGATGCCGGAACGATTCGGGAGGCTGGCTCGAACAATGTCAAGGACGGACAGTCTGCATGGGTGCAGGTTTATGGCGACCAGTCCTATATTCTCAAGGCATTTGAATATGCAAGAAAATATGCACCGGCTGGCTGCAAGCTGTTCTATAATGACTATAACGAATACAACACCGCCAAGATAAATTACATCGTCAGCGACATTTTAAAGCCGCTGATTGCTGCCGGAACGATTGACGGAATGGGCATGCAGTCGCATATCTCTATGAGTACGCCGACCATTGACCAATACAAAAAGGCAATGCAGACCTATTCAGATTTGGGGCTGGAAATTCAGGTAACCGAATTGGATGTTTCCCAGAAATCCAACGCCGTAGCTGACCAGTTGGAACTGGCACAGCGGTATCAGGATTGCTTTAAGATGTACAAGGAAATGAAAGCATCTGGCGTGAACCTGTCCGCCGTTGTCATCTGGGGCATTACCGATTCCACCAGTTGGATTGGCGGCTATCCGCTGTTGTTCGACAAGGATTATCAGGCAAAGCCGTCCTACTATGCCGTTGTTGATACAGATTCCGAAGTGGAAAAACTTCAGACGATGACTGCATACCATTATGATGGTACAGATGCCGATTTGGAACGAGCATTGGAAATCGGTACAATCCAATATCTGAACGACACAACCACCTACTTTAAGGCTGCATGGTCAGAAAAAGGCATGGTAATCCGTGTTTATAATCCACGTCATATAAACGGTTGGGAAAAGCAAGATGGTTGTGTGATCACAACTGTTGACTACCCTGATATTCTGGTTTACGGCAGTCAGGAAAAGCAACAAGGAGCATTCTTGGATTCTGTAAAAGTCAACAGTGACACCAAATTTGCAGATATTACCATTCCGTTGACCGGAAAAATCGGAAGCAATGTATATCTGGATGTGCAAAATTGCAATATTGCGTGGAATGATACAGATACTTCTGAAAAATTGTTCGGGGAATTTATCCAACAAAGTACTTTAACTTACAAAAGTGCAACGCCAACCTGCGGCATTGTGACACTGAAAGCACAGCCGAAGTCTGCAACGGCTACCTATGGCACACCGACCATTGATGGAACGATTGATTCCGTTTGGGAAGATGCTCCGACCATTGATGTCAACACCTTCAGCGTGGGCAATGGTGCAACCGGAACGGCAAAGATGCTCTGGGATGAAAACAATCTCTATATTCTGACAGAAGTCACCGACCCAGTTTTGAGCAAGTCCAGTGCAAACGCTTACGAACAGGATACGGTAGAAGTATTCTTCGATGAAAACAACCACAAGACGGACTATTACGAAACAGACGATTTACAGGCTCGTGTCAACTACGACAACGAAAAGACGATTACCGATGGACTTTCCACAGACCGTTTTGTATCTGCAACCGCAAAGACCGACAAGGGCTATCTGGTAGAAATGGCAATTCCGTTCGGAATCGCTCCGTTCCAAAATGGACAGGTGCTCGGCTTTGATGTGCAGGTAAACGATGACGGAACAGGCGATGGAAAGCGGACAGCCATCAGCAACTGGAATGACCTGACTGGTATGGGTTATACCAGCACCGCAGGCTATGGCGTTCTGACTTTGACAGGCGGCAGCAGCGAAACCACAACTTCTGCAACGACCACCACCGGAACATCTACCACAACCACAACGACCGCCACAACAGTCACAACCACTTCCACATTGGAAAATGTCAATTATGGCGATGTCAACTTGGATGGCGTTGTAGACCTGACAGACAGCATTACGCTGAATAAGTATTTGGGACAGGTTCTGACGCTTTCAGATGTGGCTCTGAAAAATGCCGATGTCAATATGGATCAGAATTTGACAGAACGGGATACCACAATTTTGATGCGGTTTATCTTGCAGGATCAGGAATACTTAGAATTGCCGCATGCAGATGCTGAATAATTCTTGTTTTTTCGGGAATCCTATATGGAGAAGAAGCCTTTAAAATGAAGCTGATTGTGTCGTTCTGAGGAACGGACAAGGCAAATGGCGTATAATTCCACACGAGATTTCATAAGATGAAATAACGAGTGATAGGGAGGAACGCCATATGAAATCATTGACAAAGTTGGTTCTCCGAAAATCCGTCATTGTAGTGCTTGCCTGTGTCTGTGGGGTGACAGCGGTCTATTTTGGCGGACAGAAAGCCGAAGAAGCTGTACAAACGCTTGCAACCCGTCCCCCTTATGAACCGCCCACCATTGTATTAGATGCCGGACACGGCGGTATGGATGGCGGCTGCACCTCCGTGAATGGCGTATCCGAAAAGGGCATCAATCTGGAAATCCTGCTCCATCTGCGGGCAATGCTGCAAATGGAAGGCTACACGGTTGTTGTTACCCGAGATACGGATCGTTCTATTCACGAAGAGGGCGTTGAGGGAATCGCCAATCAGAAAAGCTCTGACATGGATCATCGGCTGGCACTGTTCAATGAGTACGACCCGGCGGTCTGTGTTTCTATTCACCAGAATCAATTCACAGATGCTGCCTACAGCGGAGCACAGATGTTCTATTCCAGCACCAACCGGGACAACAGCACCCTTGCACAAGCCTTGCAGGATGCATTTGTTGCCCAGCTTCAGCCGGAGAATAAACGGGAAATCAAGCAGTGCGGAAAAGAATTATTCCTCTGCTATTTCAGTGAAAATCCAACGGTTATGGCAGAATGCGGCTTTTTATCCAATCCGGAAGAAGCTGCCCTGTTGGAATCGACCGAGTATCAGCAGAAAGTTGCCTTTACGCTGTTCGATGGGCTGAATCAGTATCTGGCAGAAAAGCAGCGAAAAGCCGGATAAACAGGGATTTCACAAAAACCTCGTAAAATTTCCCTTGACAAATGCCGCAAGGTGCATTATAATAAAGAAAATGCGAAAAACGAGGAAGAGAAGGAGTACCTGTTTTCGGGCTGCATAGAGAAGAGATGGCTGGTGAAAATCTCTCAGGCGATGACAGGGAAGGTAGTCTTGGAGTTCTGCATGGGAAGCCGCAAAGCGGTGTGTAGTGTGCAGCGGGTTCTCCCGTTATCGAGAACGCAAATCCCTGGATTTGCATGAGTGCAGAGAAGAATTCTCTGAATGCAGGTGGTAACACGGACGCAAATCGTTCGCCCTGAGCAGTTTCAATCAAGCTGTTCAGGGCGTTTTTGTTTGTAAAAAAGAGAGAAAAGGAGTTTCAAACATGAAAAAAGAACTGGCAAAATCTTACCAGCCAAAAGACTTTGAAGACCGCATCTATGCGGAGTGGATGGAAAAGGGTTGTTTCCATGCGGAAGTAGATTCCAAGAAGCAGCCGTACACCATCGTAATTCCGCCGCCGAACATCACTGGTCAGCTGCACATGGGACACGCTTTGGACGAAACCTTGCAGGATATTCTGATTCGTTGGAAGCGGATGTCTGGTTATAGTGCATTGTGGCTGCCGGGAACAGACCACGCCTCCATTGCAACCGAAGCAAAAATTGTAGAAGCCATGCGGAAAGAGGGCATCAAGAAAGAAGACCTCGGACGGGATGGATTCTTAAAGCGTGCATGGGACTGGAAAAAGCAGTATGGCGGCAGAATCGTCGAACAGCTAAAAAAATTAGGCTCTTCCTGTGACTGGGAACGGGAACGGTTCACCATGGATGAAGGCTGCAATCAGGCAGTCAAGGAAGTATTCATTCGCTACTATGAAGAAGGCTTGATTTATCGGGGCGAACGGATTATCAACTGGTGTCCGAAATGCTTGACTTCCATTTCCGATGCAGAAGTCGAATATGAAGACCAGGCAGGTCATTTCTGGCACTTGCGGTATCCGTTGAAAGATGGCAGCGGCTATCTGGAACTGGCAACCACCCGTCCGGAAACCTTGCTGGGTGATACGGCTGTTGCAGTCAACCCGAATGATGAACGGTATCAGCATCTGGTTGGCAAGACTTTGATTTTGCCGCTGGTACATCGGGAAATTCCGATTGTTGCCGATGACTATGTAGAAATGGACTTCGGAACAGGCGTTGTAAAGATTACTCCAGCCCACGACCCGAACGACTTTGAAGTCGGTCTGCGGCATAACCTGCCAGTCATCAATGTCATGACCGACGATGCAAAAATCACAGATGATTACCCGAAGTATGCCGGCATGGATCGCTACGAAGCACGGAAAGCCATTGTTGCCGATTTGGAAGCAGAAGGAGCATTGGTTGAAATCGAAGATTATAACCACAATGTTGGCACTTGCTACCGCTGCGGAACAACCGTAGAACCGAGAGTTTCCAAGCAGTGGTTTGTCAAGATGAAGCCATTGGCACAGCCGGCAATTGATGCCGTTCGGAGCGGCAAGACCAAATTCGTTCCGGAACGGTTCGACAAGATTTATTTCCACTGGCTCGAAAATATCAAAGACTGGTGTATTTCCCGTCAGCTCTGGTGGGGACACCGGATTCCGGCATTCTATTGTGATGACTGCGGTGAAATGGTTGTCACCAAGGAAAATGCTGCAACTTGTCCGAAGTGCGGAAAGCCGATGCGGCAAGACCCGGATACACTGGATACCTGGTTCAGCTCTGCTCTCTGGCCATTCTCAACACTGGGCTGGCCGAATCAGACCGAAGAACTGAAGTATTTCTACCCAACGAACACACTGGTAACGGGCTATGATATTATTTTCTTCTGGGTTGTTCGGATGATGTTCTCCGGCTTGAAGTGCATGAACGAAGTGCCATTTGATACGGTTTTGATTCATGGCTTGGTACGGGATGAACAGGGCAGAAAGATGTCCAAGTCCCTGGGCAACGGCATTGACCCGCTGAAAGTCATTGATGAATACGGTGCAGATGCTCTGCGGTTTATGCTGGCAACGGGCAACGCTCCGGGCAATGATATGCGGTACAGCGATGACAAGGTAAAGGCTGCCCGTAACTTTGCCAACAAGCTCTGGAACGCTTCTCGGTTTATCATGATGAATCTGCCGGAGGACTTCCAGTTCCACGGACTGCCGGAACAGCTCACCATGGAAGACCGCTGGATTGTAGACCGGTTCAACAACCTTGCAAAGGAAGTCAACGACAACCTGAACAAGTTTGAAATCGGGGTTGCCTGCTCCAAGCTGTATGATTTCATCTGGGATGTTTATTGTGACTGGTATATTGAATTGACCAAGCCGAGAATTCAGGCTGGCGGTGCAACCATGGAACAGGCACAAGCCGTTCTGGTTTGGGTCATGCGTGGTATGCTGAAGCTGCTGCATCCGTTTATGCCGTATATCACCGAAGAAATCTGGCAGGTATTGACCAACGAAGAATCCATGATTATGCTGGAATCCTATCCGGTTTATACTGAAGAACACGCTTATGCAGAAGCTGCCCAGTTTGAAAAGGTTATTGATGCGATTCGTGCCATCCGGAATTGCCGCACATCCATGAATGTTCCGCCGTCCAAGAAGGCAAGCGTTTACATTGAAACACAGGATACCGAATTGTTTGCGGCTGCTGCGGTATTCTTTGAAAAGCTGGCATCTGCATCCAGCGTAGAAGTTGGAACATCGTTTGATTTGCAGGATGCTGCAACTGCAGTAACAGACAGTGCAAGAATTTTCATCCCGATGGCAGAGCTGGTTGACAGAGAAAAGGAACTGGCAAGACTGCAAAAAGAACAGCAGAAGGCACAGAAAGACATTGATTTCTTGCAGAAGAAGCTGAACAATCCGGGATTCCTTGCAAAAGCACCGGAACAGCTGGTTGCTGCAGAACGGGCAAAGCTGGCAAAGGCAACCGAAAAGATGGAAAAGATTTTACAGTCCATTGCTGGCTTGCAATAATCATATTTGAACCAAAATCACACCATTCCATTCGCAGCGGATGTAGGTATCTGCTGCGAATGGTTCTTTTTTGAAAGGAGTGTTTCGGTTATGACCATATCGGAAACCATTGCTTATCTCCAGCAGTTCAGCAAGAGCGGAAAGCCTGTGAAAGACTTGTCCCGGATGCAGTCCCTGCTAGAAGAACTGGGCAATCCGCAGGAACAATTGCGATTCGTTCACATTGCCGGAACGAACGGGAAAGGTTCTGTTGTTGCATATGGTTCGGCAGCAGCCATTGCTGCTGGCATCCAAACCGGACAGTTTACTTCGCCCTTTGTCCGGCACTATCAAGACCGGATTCAGGTCAATGGAACAGATATTTCAGACGACCGTCTTTGTGCACTCTGCGAACAGGTGACAGCGTGTCATGTATCCAAGGCGTGTTCGCAGTTTGAAGTCACGCTGGCAATTGCCCTGCTCTATTTTGTGGAACAGAAGTGTGAACTAGTCTTTCTGGAAACTGGATTGGGTGGCTTGCTGGATGCAACCAACGTGATAAAAGACCCATTGGTCAGCGTGATTACGTCGATTTCGTTTGACCATATGGCGATTCTGGGAAATACACTGCCAGAAATTGCCACCCAAAAGGCAGGCATCATCAAGGAACACTGTCCGGTTGTGGTATCACCGGACAATCCAGAATCGGTGCGTTCCATCATGCAGGAAACCGCTGCTGAAAAGCATACAACGGTTACGATTCCAGAGATGCAGGCTTGTACGATTTTGCAGCGTTCCCTGACAGAAACGAAGTTTTCCTATCAAAATCAAGTCTATACGCTGCATATGCCGGGAAAGCATCAAATTGCCAACGCCCTCACTGCCATTGAAACACTGCACATTCTGCAACAATCTGGATTCCCGATTCCGGAAACTGCCATTCAAGCAGCTTTGCCAACGGTACAGCTTCCGGCTCGGGTACAGATTTTACAGAAAGACCCGCTGGTTTTGATGGATGGCGGGCACAATGCCTCTGGCGTAGCTGCTCTGACAGAGGTTTTGAAAGACTATGGCAGCCATCCGATGATTGCGATTTTGGGCATGGTGAAAGGGAAAGACTATCAGACCGCCGTCAAGGAATTGTCCGAAGTGTTGGACGTTGTTTTCTGCGTGGATGACTTTTCACCGCAGGCTGTTCCAGCAATAGAACTGGCAGCTTGTTTTCCGCCCACCATTTCCACAACTTGCCTGCCGCATAAAGCAGCATTTCAAGCAGCGTTGGAGCAAGCGAAGCAGAACCACGGCTGTGTTGTCATCAGCGGTTCGCTGTATTTGTCCAGTGCATTTCTGGAACAGGACAGCATTCAACTTTAACAGACATCGAATTGCGTTTGAATCTGTTTGGTCGCTCCGATTGGCGAATAGTTCCAAGTGGAGAGATGCGGTTCTTGCACGAAATAGGAGAGAGCATCCGGCGATTCTGTATCGGGGAATGCATCAATCAGCACCAGTTTGATTTTCATTTTTTCCGGAATGATAGCTTTGATGTAAACGCTGGCACGCTGTTTCGGTAAGATATGTTCTTTTGGCTCTGCCAGTCCGGCGAGATTCGGTGTTAGTTCCACGAAAATACCATACGATTCCACGGAACGCACAATGCCGGAAACGGTTTCTCCCACCGCAAACTTTGCAGCGTTTTCCATCCATGTTCCGAGCAATTCTTTGTGCGATAAGCCAATCCGAAAATCAGAAATGCTGGTGACAACTGCCTGAATCGTCTGCCCCAGCGTAAAGCGGTCAGACGGGTGCGAGATTCGAGAAACAGAGATGCAGTCAATGGGAATCATGGATGGAATCCCACAGCCAATATCTACAAAACAGCCGAATTTCTCCATGTGGGTCACACGAGCTGGCAAAACATCGCCAGGCGTGCAGTGCGATAAAAATTCCTGCCAACATTGCAGCTGTGCTTGTCGGCGAGAGAGAATCGCAAGCGGAACGCCGTCTGTATCGGTCGTCAGTTCCTGTACTTGAAAACAGACGGGTTTTCCAGCCTTTGCAATCAGTGCAATTTCTCTGGTTGTTCCCTCTGCAATGCCAATTGCTCCTTCTTCCCGTGGGATAATGCCCCGCATATGCGGCAACTCTACGATGAGATTGTGTGCCGCATCGCAGACGATGGCACGGGCTTCTAAAATTTGTTCTCGGTGCATGGCAGCCTGTAACGCTGCAACACTTTGTAGAGCGGTTTGATTTTCCATGGTATGCAGCCGCATGCCCTCTGGTAAGTATGTTGTCATTTTGACCTCCCATTGTTTTTTCTGCCAAGCAGGTTGTTTTTTTACAGTTTATGATGAGCGGTTTTTGTTTATGCACAAGGGAACAGGACAGAAGAAACATCCCCCAGCATCTGGGGGATTCTGTTTCCTCTTATTATAATCAAAAGAGCATTTTTTTGCAAGCCTGATTGTTGTCAGCCGGTTTCTTATGACAAAAATAGCGGATTCCCGTTAGAATCCGCTATTTTGTCAGGCATCCCAGTTCTGCATTTGGCTGCCGCCCAATGCCATCAAAATGCTATGAGCGGTTGGATAAGCTTCTGCGGAACAGGAAATGCGAAGGTCAGCTGTTTGGTTGCGTTCTGGCTCTAGGATTTCCTCTTCATTCAACTGCCGTTCAATTCTGCCAGTAATATTGTGGGCAGAAACAGCAGCCGTTGTATAGATTGAAAAATACGTCTGCGGAATGCCGCCGATGGCAATGCTGTTCGGGTTTCGAGGGGTAACGGAAACCTGTGCCACGTGCGGAATGTGCTGCTGCAAATAGGAAGCGGCATATTCCGCAGCATCGACACTCGGAAACGCTGCCTGTATGATTTTTTGCATCGAAAACGCCTCATTTCTTATTTTTTTCACAAAGCAGGGTGTTCTTTTTGGAAGAATGCCCTGTTTTTGCAGGACATTTTTATTATTTTTCTACAAATGCAAAAAAATATTCCCTGAAAATGTTGCCTTATGCAAAGAAATCGGGTATAATAGAAGTACTTATGTGCAATGCACCCAGTGAAATGGATGAGCAATCAAATGCAATGGGAGAAGAAACAATCATGGATGTTAGACCAGCTGATCTTTTATTGATGCGAAAGCCGCATCCCTGCGGCGGAAATACGTTTTATGTCATTCGTTCTGGAATGGATTTTAAACTACGCTGTACCACTTGCGGCAGAGAGTTTATGGTTCCCCGCAACAAAATTGAACGGAGAATCAAACAGGTGATTCGGGAAACCGATTCTTCGGAATCGACGAACACGCTGCCAACATCGAAATAAGACAAAACCGCAAAAATCAAAGGAGATCACAAACTTATGTTAGAAAAATTAAGCCGCATGGAGAAAAATTATACAGAACTTGCGGATTCCTTATCAGACCCAGCAGTCCTTGCAGACAATCGACTGTATGCAGAGAAAATGCGGGAATATAAACGCATGACCCCAATCATAGAAACCTATCATGCATATCTGCATGCCATGCAGCAACGGGACGAAGCAAAAGAATTGCTGCAAGAAAACGATGGCGATGCAGAACTCAAAGAACTGGCACAAGAAGAATATCATACTGCCAAGGCAGCTTGTGAAGATTTGCACGAGAAATTGATTTTTCTGCTGTTGCCGCAAGACCCGAACGATGACAAGAACGTCATCATTGAAATCCGCAGCGGTGCTGGTGGGGAAGAAGCAGCACTGTTTGCCAATAGTCTTTACCGGATGTACACCATGTATGCGGAATCGAAGGGCTGGAAGCAAGAAGTTCTGAACCAAAACCCGACCGAACTGGGTGGATTCAAGGAAATCAGTTTTTCGATTGTGGGCGAGGGTGCATATTCCAAGCTGAAATATGAAAGCGGTGTGCATCGGGTGCAGCGTGTGCCGGAAACGGAATCGCAGGGCAGAATCCACACCTCTACCGTTACGGTTGCCGTTCTGGTAGAAGCAGACGATGTAGAATTGAACATCAATCCAACGGATTTACGAATTGATGTATTCCGTGCAAGCGGTGCTGGCGGACAGCATATCAACAAGACGGAATCCGCAGTACGAATTACACACTTGCCGACCGGAATTGTGGTAGAATGTCAGGACGAACGCAGCCAGTTTAAAAACAAAGATAAGGCAATGAAAATTCTGCGTTCTCGGCTCTATGAAGCGATGCAGCGAGAACAAAATGAAAAAATCGCCTCGGAACGAAGAATGCAGGTTGGAACGGGCGACCGTTCGGAGCGAATCCGCACGTATAATTTCCCACAGGGCAGAATGACCGACCATCGAATCGGCTTGACGCTGTATCGGCTGGAAGATTTGCTGAACGGAAACTTAGAAGAAGTATTTGAAGCCCTTGCAACTTCAGAACAGCTGAAGAAACTGGCAGCCAAAACCATGGAAGACACGGAGGAACAATAAATGGAAACAATCTTATTATCCGATACAGAAACAGATTTAGAACGAGCAGCCGCATGGATTCAGGCAGGGGAAGTGGTTGGCATGCCGACCGAAACCGTTTATGGACTGGCAGCTGATGCCTGCAATCCCGAAGCTGTAAAAAAAGTCTTTGCAGCGAAGGGCAGACCGGCAGACAATCCCTTGATTGTGCATATTTCCGAGATGGAACAACTGTCCGGATTGGTGACCGCCGTTCCCGACTTGGCATATCGGCTGGCAGAACGGTTCTGGCCAGGGCCTTTAACCATGATTTTGCCGAAGCAGGATTGTATCCCGTCTGTCACATCCGGCGGATTGGATACGGTTGGCATCCGGATGCCATCCCATCCCATCGCAAGACGGCTGATTACATTGTCTAAAACGGCAATCGCAGCCCCATCCGGAAACCGTTCCGGCTATCCCAGCCCGACTACCGCTGCCCATATGATGCACGATTTAAACGGAAAAATTGCAGCGGTGATTGACGGTGGGGCATGTCAAGTAGGCGTAGAATCAACCGTCATTTGTTTTGAGGATGCACAGACCGTTCGGATTCTGCGGCCGGGCTATATTACGAAAGAAGACTTGGAGCAGGTTGCAAAGACTGCCATTTTAGACCCTGCAATTCTGCACGATATACAGGCTGGGCAAACGGTTCGTTCTCCGGGGATGAAATACCAGCATTATTCTCCGCAGGCAAATGTGATTTTGGTAGAAGGCAGCGATGCTGCATTTTGTGCGTATGTTTCCCAGCATCAAACAGCGGACTGTTATGCGTTGGTATTTGATGGTGAGGAGCAGAATTTGTCTATTCCGTGCCTGACTTACGGAAAGAACAGTGCCGAGCAGGCACAGCATTTATTTGACTGTCTGCGGCACTGCGATGAAATCGGAGCAAAAACGGTTTATGTTCGTGCCCCGAAACGGGATGGTATCGGACTTGCAGTTTATAACCGGCTCATTCGGGCAGCTGGATTCGAGGTGATCCAGCTATGAACAGTCTAAACGGGGTCATGGTGGTTGGACTGACCGGACAGACCGGAGCTGGAAAGAGTACCGTTTCCCGCTTGTTTGCAGAAAGTGGATTTTGCGTGATTGATGCAGACCAGATTGCACGGGCGGTGGTACATAAGGGCAGTCGCTGCCTGTTGGAGTTGACGGAATGTTTTTCTGATATTTTATTGCCGAATGGGGAACTCAACCGAAAAGCTTTGGCAAAGCAGGCATTTCAAAACAAAAAGAATTTGGAATTGATGAATTCCATCATGTATCCTTACATTATGGGGGAGATTCTGCGGCAGATTCATCATCATTCGAGGATGGGTCAGAAATTGATTTTGCTGGATGCTCCAACGCTGTTTGAAAGTCGGGCAGATGATTTCTGCGAGTTGATTATTTCCGTGACTGCAAGAGCAGAACTGCGGAAAGCACGGATTTTGCAGCGGGATTCGATTACAGAAGAAGCGGCACAGGCTCGCATGGATGCCCAGTTACCAGAGCAGTTTTTTGTGGAACACTCGGATTTTATCATTAAAAATAATAAAGATTGCAGAAATTTAGAAGTGGTTTCCGAAGAAGTCATTGCAAAAATCAAAGAATATTATATTCGGCGGTATCAAGTTCCGTCTTAATTAGAACGATTTCAGCTCCCAGTATGATTGGGAGCTGCTTTTTTATGATTCAGACTGGTTATCCGGATACGAGCCGCAGGCAAAAGCGGTCAAGCTGGCTCAGCTTGGCGGAGAGGGTGATTCCCCACAGTGTGGGGAAATGTCCCAGAGGGACAAAAGGGCAGGGCATCTTTTAAAATGGGGGACAAGCTGTCCTCCCTAACAAAGGTATTGATAAGAGGTATTGAAACCTAAGAAAAACAAGCAAATGCTGTTCGCCATGCTAAAAACAAAAAACTTCCTGAAAACTGCAATCTAAGAGTGTGTGATAACAATTTCGGAGAACGCAACCACCGGCGAACAGCACACAGGCAAAGAACGAAGTGATTTTGCCGACCCCATTTTCAACTGGTTTCCCAAGAATCATCGGTTTTGCATCAAAAAAAGCAATTTGATTTCGTATTGCATTTTTGAAACAGTTGTGCTATAATAAGAACAGCACAGCGAAACCAGCTGTGCTGCCAACCAACTTTTTCATAGGAGGCTTATTGAAATGGCAGAAGAAAAGAAATCAGAAAGCAAACAGTTAAAAGAAAAATTATTTGCTTCCAAAAAACATGGTGCACTGCGGATGAGCGAAGACGACCAGACCGCTTGTGAAGCACTTTGCAAGGACTATATGGCATTCCTGAATCAGTCTAAGACCGAACGGGAGGCTTGTGCCAACGCAGAAGCCCTGCTGAAAGAACATGGATTTGTTCCGTTTACGCCGGGCATGGCTCTGAAAGCCGGCGATAAGGTTTACCAGAACAACCGTGGAAAGGCAATGATTGCCGCCATCATTGGTTCTGCACCGATTACCGAGGGCGTTCGGCTTTGTGCTGCACACATTGACTCTCCTCGTCTGGACATGAAGCAGAATCCATTGTATGAAGATAGCGAACTGGGACTGTTCAAGACCCATTACTACGGCGGTATTAAGAAGTACCAGTGGACAGCCATTCCACTTTCTCTGCATGGTGTGATCATCAAGGCAGACGGCAGCAAGGTAACCGTCAACATCGGTGAAAACGAGGGCGATCCGGTATTTTGTGTAACCGACCTGTTGCCGCATCTGGCAACGGAACAGATGAAACGTCCATCTGTTGGCTTGATTCGGGGCGAAGAACTGAATGTTTTGGTTGGTTCGATGCCGTTCAAGAAATCCGAAGAAAGCGAAGCCGTCAAGCTGAACCTGCTGCACATCTTGTATGAAAAGTATGGCATTACAGAATCCGATTTTGTTTCCGCAGAATTGGAAGCCGTTCCGGCATTCCCAGTCAAGGAAATTGGCTTTGACCGCAGCATGATTGGTGGATATGGGCATGATGACCGTGTTTGCTCTTATCCGGCTTTGCGTGCCTTGCTGGACACCACCAGCACCCCGAAACACACTGCTGTTGTGATTCTGACTGATAAGGAAGAAACAGGCAGCGACGGCAATACAGGTTTATGCTCCTCTTATCTGCAATACTTCATTGAAGATTTGGCAGATTGCTTTGGTGCAAAAGGCAGACATGTACTTCACGCATCGCAGTGCCTCTCCGCAGATGTCAACGCAGCATTTGACCCAACATTCCCAGATGTAATGGAACGCAACAACTGTGCTTACCTGAATCATGGCGTTTGCGTGACAAAGTTCACAGGTGCAAGAGGCAAGTCTGGCACATCAGACGCCTCCGCTGAATTTGTAGGAACGGTTCGGCAGCTGCTCGACAAGGAACAGGTTGTATGGCAGACCGGCGAACTGGGCAAGGTTGACGGCGGTGGCGGCGGTACCGTTGCAGCCTATATTGCAAACTTGGATGTAGACACCATTGATGTTGGCGTTCCGGTTCTGTGTATGCACGCACCGTTTGAAGTCGTTGCAAAGATTGACGTTTATATGACCTATCGTGCATTCTTTGTTTTCATGGCATCTTAAATAGAATTGATTTTCTCATCGCAAAAAAAAGCGGATTGCTGAGCATTTCAGCAGTCCGCTTTTTGTGATAAAAGAACATGTTTATTCGTATCGCAAAGCATCAATCGGGTTCAAGTTGGCAGCCTTTACAGAGGGAATCCAACCGAACAGAATGCCAACCACCATAGAGAATAAAACGGCAATGATGGCAGCAGCCGGACTGATGGAAACGGGAACTTCCGCCAGTTTCGCAATGATACGAGACAAGCCAATCCCAGCGATTACCCCTAACAGACCGCCGACACTGGTCAAAACAGCTGCTTCCGTCAGAAACTGAAACAGAATATTGCGTTTCTTTGCTCCGAGTGCCTTTTTCAAGCCGATTTCACGGGTGCGTTCTGTGACAGATACCAGCATGATATTCATAACGCCAATTCCACCAACCAGCAGGGAAATACCGGCGATGTAAATTAACATTGTGTTGGTCGAGCTGCTGAGTTCCTGTAGAGATTTTGCCTGTTCCAAAAGGTCTTTGCTCTTGTATTGAATGGTTTCGCCCGTTCCGGAAACGGAAATTCTGCCGTTTAGAATATCCGCTGCCTGTTTCCCGACCGTTGTCATCGCATCGGTTTCGGTTGCTTTCAACAGACAGTTTTGCGGTTCATCGTATTGAAATGCCGTCGGCCATGCACCATCCGGCAAAAAGACTTTTCCGACCGTGCTATTTGCATATAGATGATAATCATCAATGGACTGAATGACCGGTTCAAAGGTGCTGCTCTGGACAACCGTTCCAATGATTTTAAACGGCATGCCATTGATGTCAATGACAGAACCGATGGGATTTGCACCAGCGAATAGACTTTGTGCAGCATCTTCGTCTAAGATGGCAACATTGTTGCCGTTGGTATAATCGGCATCCCGAAAGCCCTTGCCGGATTGCACATGATAGCCGGCAGTCTGAAAATAATCCGCATCAATGCCCCAGACAGAACCGCCCTCCAGCTTGGTATTCTGGTAGAAAATAGAATCACAGTAGCTTCTTGTCCGATACAGAGAAACAGCAGAAACGTCTTCAATGGCAGATAACTGTGCTTTTACTTGGCTGGAAATCACCGGAACACCGGACGGAAGTCCTTGATACTGCAAATCCAGTTCATATTCTCCCTGATAGAGGGAAACGGTAACGGTACGATTTCCAGCACCGACCAAATTGCTTTTGATTTGCTCGTTTGTTCCCCGAATGGTGGAAACGATTGCAATAATGGCTGCAATTCCGATGATAATACCCAGCATCGTCAAAATAGAACGGATTTTATGGGCAAAAATGCCCTGAATGGATAATCGAATATTTTCCAGCATGATTTGCCCTCCTTACCACTGTACTTCGTCGGTGTCTTTGGTGCGAACGCCCTCTTTGACATCTTTTCCGTATGGGAAACAAAGACGGTCAGTTTCGGAAACACCGCTCTTGATTTCGATTTCAGAACCATACCGAATTTTTCCGGTTTGAATCCACTGTTTTTCCAGTCGGTTCTGGTCGTTCGCTTTCATGACATAATACTGCCCGTTTTCCTTGCGGACATATTGCAGCGGTAAATAGAAGGTACTGGTGTCGGCTGCCTCTTGCAGCGAGAGCGAGAGCCAACTGCCGACAGCAATATCATGTTGTTCACTGGTTTCTGCTTCAAACGTGTAAACGCTGCTGCTGGGGTTTTCATCATAGGGAGCACTGCCATCTGTTTCCGGAATATCGTCCACGCCAGTCACAGTCATGGTGAAACTATCGCCCGTATCATAGGACATCGCTTGAATTTCCGTGCCAACTTGCAGTTGATTCAGATTCCATTCGCTAATCGTGCCCTTTACCTGTAAACCGCCAGAGCCTTGAATGACCAAGTACGGTTTGGTTTCTGCTTCTTTTTCGGTGAGGTCGCTGTGAATCTCTGTGACAACGCCGTCAATCAGACTGCGTTCCATGCCGTCATCCTGTTTTTTCTGAGCCACTTCATAATCCAAATCGGCAGATTTTTTGGTAAATTCCAGCGTTTTAATTTTAGACTGCTGCTTTTGAATCATGTTGGACAGTTCCTGAGCAGAGTACATATAATCTTCAGATTCGCCGCCTGAATCGCTGTCATCCCAGAAATCATCGTCAAAGTCAAAATCTTCGTCGCCCCAGTCTTCCGCAGAGCTGCTGCCGCCCGTTCCCTGCATCTGAAAAATGCCGAAGGAAACCTGCTTGAAGTCAACGGATACCATGCCATCTTCTGCAACAGAAACGCCCTGATTTACTGCCCAGTCTGTCAGGGTTTCCGGCAGGGCAGACCCTTGAACCAGCCAGCGGTATCCATCTTTCGGTACGATAAAACGGGCATAGCTGTTGCTCTGCTGCAATTCCAGGAGCAGATCCGCTCCCACAATTGTATTGGATTCACAATAAAAATCATAGGGCTTTTCCATCGAACCATCCCCCTGCGAGGCATCCTTCATAATGCTGTGCAGGTGGCCGTCATCCGGCTGTGTTGGTTCTTCAGTCGGAGCTTCTGTGACATCTGTTGATTCTGTTGTGGATTCTTCTCCAGTTGATTCGGTTTCATCGGTTGTCGTAGGTTCTGTTGTCGGAAAGACAGGTGCAACAACTTCTCCAGCAGTCGGATCTTCTTCCAAATCCGGTTCTTCCGGTTCATCATAATCATCTATCATGTCATATACTTGGTCTTCTGCCGGGTGCAGGGATTGCAGACGTTCCAATTCTTTTCTTGCCTGCCGCAAGTCGTCTTCTGCCGCATCGACAGCATTCTTTTTTTCCTGTACAGCCAGTTTTAAAGCCGTCGTATCATAGGCAATCAGCGGCGTTCCGACTTTTACCTTGTCGCCCTTTTTCACAAGAACCGACTGCACAACTTGATTTTTCTCCAGCATGACATTTTGTTTGCTGCCCGTGATGACCGTTCCATCAATGGTTTTTTCGCTGCCGTAATCATAGCCCATCATGTTGACAACTGGGGTAACATTGACCACCCGTTTTTCATTCTTGGACTTTTTATAGTAGGCAGCACCGCCAACACTGCCGCCGCCAACCAGCAGCACGCAAACAATGCTGATTGCAAGTATTTTTTTCCGTTTCATCCGACCTGCTCCTCTCCCAGTCTGCCATCTCGAATGGTGAGAATGCGTTCTGCGTGCTGTGCAATTTCCAATTCATGCGTAATCATCACAATGGTAACGCCAGTTTTATGCAGCTCATGGAACAGCTCCATAACCTGTTCACCGGAAGCGGTGTCCAAAGCCCCCGTTGGTTCATCGGCAAGCAGTAATTTTGGATGGTTAATCATTGCCCGTGCAATGGCAACTCGCTGTTTTTGTCCGCCGGAAAGCTGCGTGGGCAGGAAAGAAACGCGGTCTGCCAGACCAACCTTTTCCAGTGCTTCTCTTGCCCGTTCCCGTCGAACTTTTGGTTTTACGCCCGCATAGAGCAGGGGCAGAGCAGCGTTTTCCAGAGCAGATTGCCGAGGGAGCAGGTTAAAGTTCTGAAAGACGAACCCGATTTTTTCGTTGCGGATTTGCGAGAGCATATTTTCAGAACAACGGCTGACTTCTGTTCCATCGAAGAAATACGAGCCGCTGGTTGGCGTATCCAGCAGACCAATCAGGTTCATGAGGGTTGATTTTCCAGAACCGGAAGGTCCCATAATCGCAACAAATTCTCCGTGGGCAACATGAAACGTAATGTCATGCAGCACTGGAATGGTATTTTTTCCCTGCTGGTAGGCTTTTTCAATGTGTTCCAGTTTCAACATATCGGCATCACCTGCCTGACGCTGCATCTTCCGCAGCTGCTTCTTCGGTTTCTTCTATCATTGGTTCTTCCTGGTCATACATCGGCTCTTCGATTGGTTCTTCGTCTGAGAAATTGCCATCTGTTTCGCCATCGCTGAGATTGTTGGCGTTGGTGGTAGTTTTCATGCCCTCCTTGTAATCGTCTGCCGGATAGGCAATCAAATCCGTTTCAGAGAGTCCGCTTTTCAGTTCGACAATGCCATAATCGTCATCGGTATCGCCAAGCGTTACCGATTTCTTTTCCAGTTCGTGTTTGCTGTTGGATACCCAGACATAGCTGTTATCGCCATCCTGTACGAGGTAATCCTGATAGAGCCAGATACCAGTATGACCGCTATTCTGTCCGACATCCGGTTCAATGAGAACGTGCTGCCCGAGCAGAAGCCCGTCTGCCTTGTCCAGCTTGATATAAAATGCATATTTCGAGGCGGTATTGTCTGACGAACTGCTGCCATACATCATATCATTGTTTGAATTCTGTTCTGCTTCTGTCCCGATTTCTGTGACGGTTCCTGTCCAGTACTGTTCTGGGTTGATTCGGGAACGAATCACCATCTTTTCCCCCGTTGACACCATGCCAAGCTGCTGTTCGCTGAGCGTTCCCTTGATGCGATAGTTTCCGCTGGCGGTAATGGTCATAATGACATCCGTTCCATCTGCCTGCATGGCTTCTGGTGTCTTGACGGTTTTCACAATGCCGTCCATTTCGGCAGTCACCTTTGCATTGTCGATGGCGTTTTGCTGCTTTTGCAGGGCAATATTTTTCACCTTGATGTCATATTGTGCCTTGTCGATATCAGTTTGCAGGGATTGAATTTGCGTGGTATAAGAAAGCTGCTGGTCAGCATCGGCATTTGCCTTTTCCGATTCCAGCTGTTGGATCTGCTCCTGATAGGAGGCAATTTGGTTGTTCAGCTGTTCTACTTCAATTTGTCCCTGCTCCAGATCCAATTGCATCGAGGCAACATCATACAGGAACAGCGGTGTTCCTTTTTTTACGGTGTCGCCCTCTTTGACATAGGTTTCTGCAATGGTTTTCGAGGTGTCCGCTTTAATTTCTTTGGTTTCCTGTGCTTCTGTGACACCGCTGTAACACAGGGTGGTCAAGTCGGGGTTGGCAGCGTTCAGCTCTGCAACCGTGCTGACATAGACCGCTGCGGCAGATTCTGTTTCTGCTGTTTTGCGGTGATGCAGCCAGATTCCGCCGCCAGCAGCGGCAAGCACAACAACGGCTGCAACCAACGCAATGATTTTTTTCGATGTTTGCATGTTCCAATTCCTCTCTGTTTTCTATTTTTTGGGTGTTGTATGGGGAGTACCACACCCAAAGTATAGCATAGCGGATTTTTGTTGTCAACCCCTTTTTGAAAAATGAAAATCAAATGGGAAATTTTCCGGTTCTATTGCATTTTTTCCGGAAAACTGTTATAATAAATACCAGAAAAATACGCAGTCTGCGATTTCTACAGGCTGCCGCAAAAACAGGAGGCAATTTATGCAGACAAATCCACAGGAATATGTGCAGCAAATGAACCGCATCATTGCAGAAGTCAAAAAGGCAGTGGTCGGAAAAGATGTTTTGATTGCAAAGATTCTGCTTGCCGTACTGGCAAACGGAAACGTATTGATGGAGGACATGCCGGGGGTTGGAAAGACGACCATGGCACTGGCATTTTCCAGAGCCCTTTCGCTCTCCTATAAGAGAATGCAGTTCACGCCGGATGTACTGCCGTCTGATTTGACAGGCTTTTCGATTTATCAGAAGAGCACAGAAAAATTTGTCTTTCAGCCGGGAGCATTGTTCTGTCAGCTGTTCTTAGCGGACGAAATCAACCGAACTTCCAGCAAAACGCAATCCGCTCTGCTCGAAGCGATGGAGGAACATTCCGTTACCATTGATGGACGTACTTATCAGCTGCCACAGCCGCATCTCGTCATTGCAACGCAAAACCCAATTGGTTCTGTTGGAACGCAGATGTTGCCGGAATCACAGATGGATCGCTTCATGTTCCGGTTAGAGATGGGGTATCCAAACTTAGAAGATGAAATGCAGATTCTGCGAACCCGTCATGATGGAAACCCGTTGGAAACCGTGCAGCCAGTTGTAGATAGTAATACCTTGCTGCAAATGCAGCAGGCTGTCCGCTCGGTTTATGTAGACGATAAGATTTATTATTATATCGCCAGTCTGGTGCAGGCAACTCGTAATCATCCGGATGTGCTGTTAGGGGTCAGCCCAAGAGGCACATTGGCTCTGACAGATGCCGCCAAGGGCATGGCATTTATGCGGGGACGGAATTATGTTGTGCCGGAGGATGTCACAGCGATTTTTGAAGATGGCTGCAATCACCGGATTCTGTTGAAAAATCATACCAACCATACGCAGGCTGTCCGGCAGCTGATTCAGGAATTGATTCAAACCGTACCCGTTCCAAAACCCACCGCTGCACAAAGGCGGTGATGCCGATGTGGTATACAAAGCTCATTTATTTGGTGCTGCTCATCATCGGGCTGTTTTTTTCGGTGCTGTATGAGGGCATTTTCTCAATGCTGCTGTTAGGTGTTTTGATCTTATTGCCGCTCACGCAGCTGTGGCTCGTGCACCATGTCCGAAGGCGGCTTTCCATCTCGCTTTCTCTGGCACAGACAGAAATGGGACGGGGAACGCCACAAAAATTATACTGCACCCTGCAAAATAAGAGCCATTTTCCATTGAACTATTGTCATGTGACACTGGATTTACAGCAGGTTGCAACGAAAGAAACCGAACAGTTAGAATTGCAGCTGCCCTTGCAGGGGAATTTTGCTGCAACGGTTTCCTTTCAGTTCGCAGCGATGCACTGCGGAAAACTGCGGATTTCCGTGAAAAAGTGTCGCATTGCAGACTATTTTCACCTGTTCAGCTGTTCTGTGCGAAAATGCACGGCAGCGGAGGGGATTGTTGTTCCCTCGGAGCAGGCAGGAAGTTTGAGTATGCCCAATTTGCAGCGGTCAGAGATGGAAGACAGTGTCAACTACGACCCGAACCGCCCCGGAGATGACAATACAGAATTGTTTGGAATTCGGGAATTTCGAGATACGGACAACCCGAAACGGATTCACTGGAAACGCAGCAGCCGAGAAGAAACATTATTTGTCAAGGAATACAGCCGACCGCTGGAGAAACAATGTGCCATCTGGATCGACCGGACACAAACCAAAGCCATGCAAATCACGGGTGCAAAAGTGGATGCCCAGATGGAGGCAGCCCATGCACTCGCCTGTATTTTGATGCGGCAGCAAGTGCCTGTGGTCTTGTTCTGGAATACCGAGCAGGGAACACAGCATGAAACCATAGAAACACCGGAGCAGCTGCAACGGTGCATGGTACAAGTTTTAGAGTCGCCTGCTCCGACAGAATCCACCGGATTTCAGCCAGTTTCTGAGCCTGCAACCTATGCAGAATTATTCTGTATCACCCATGCAGCGGAACTGGATACGAATGCATACCGCCGGACAGCGGAACAAATCCTTGTCCTGTCCACAGATGAAACGGTCTTGCAGCAGGCAGCGGTCTTTCCCATTTCCATGGAAACGCTGTTGGAAACACTGGCTGCTGTTTGCAATCCCGGAACGGAAAGGAGTGTGTAACGCATGACACAGACCGAAGAACATCTGACCGACGACGGCATTCAGGTACAGGATGATATTTCCATTACGATTCGTCCAGCAGCGGCTTGGATGCGAAACTTGGCAGCGGTTTTTCTGGCAGCCTGTGGCTTTATTGGAACAATTGTCGCTTCGCTGTCGATGTTTTCGCCAATTTACAACCAAACGAAACTGATTCTCGTAGCCGCTGCGATTTTCATTTTATATAGTATCTTTAGCGTCTTACCAGGAAAACTGCGATGGCTGACCCCGGTCAGTCTTGCAGTTGGAACACTCGGGTTCTTCTGGAAGCGGAACGTGCTCATCGTTGGCTTTCAATTCTTCTATAACCACTTTTACCAACAGATTTATGACACAAAAGTACTCTATTACCAGATGGATACCACGTTGGAGGAATCCACCTGTACCACGTTCTTTTTAATCTGCTGCATCGTCTTTTTAGCAGCTGCAATCTGTTGGTTCACGATTCACCGACCGTTTTTCCCGATTGGGTTCATTGTGACGTTTTTCCCGATTGAACTGGGATTATATAACGGCTTGGAACTCTCTCTGCCTGCCATGGCATTGGTATTGCTCTACTGGGCATCCCTGCTTGCCATGCAGCTGACGTCGTTCCGCTATGCACAGGAACAGCGAGAGATTGGCTTTTTCCGCAAGGGAAACCGTTTCACAGCAGCTTACACCATGCGGACAACGATGGCGGAACGCTGCGGAATGATTGTTGCCGGATTGATGGCACTGGTATTCCTGCTTTCGTGGGGCTTTTTCACATTCAGCGGTGTTACAGAACGAACATCCGTCCAACAAAAGCGAAAGGAAATCAAAAATTCCCTGCAAACATTTGATGTAGAGGATTTGCAGGACAGTCTTTCCAATGTAGGGGCTGCCCTAGGGCTGACCAACGCCATGCGGGTACAGAAGTTGGGACGGAAACGGGCGATTGACATTCAGAACGAACCGCAGTTGCAGTTGACGTTGGACCAGCTTCCAGATTCCGCCATGTATCTGAAATCCTTTACTGGTGCGACTTATGACGACAATGCATGGACAGCATTGAAACAATCGGATTGGGATGACCAGACCGATTTAGTAACCTTATCCGAAACTTTTCTCTGCTATCCGCAGCTGTATCCGTATTGGTTTCAGAATTATCAGGATGCCACAGCAATGACCAATGTTGACATCTCTGCACTAAAATGGGAACGCCGTTGCTATGTGCCGTATGCTTCTTATCAGGAGCAGGCAAAGTATGAAGAGGATTTTGTAACGAAATTAGACAGCAAAAAGAATTATTCGTTTACCGTTTCGCTGCATCAAAACTTTTCTGATTTGCTGCAAAACAGCGGTGTTCAGGATATGTACCTACAGCGAGAGATTTTCAACGCAACGGACAGCAATACACAGAAGTTTTTAGCAGCCCTTTCCCTGCCGGATTCTACGGATGCTATTCCGGTTACAACATATTTTCAGGCGTTGAAAGAGGATGGAACATATGACCAGCACGCCATTCAATCCATGCTGGCAGAACAATATTTATATCGCCCGTTTGTCTATGAGCAGTACACGCAGAAAACAGAAACAGATGCCTTGCAGGCGGTTTATGATGCGTTGCCAGCATCCATTCAGCAGACCAACTTGAATCCGGATTTATCCGCAGAAGATTTGCGGAATGGTGCAGGGGAGAACCTCTCCGACCAGTTGGCTGTACTGGAATCCATCCGGCAGTTCTTGGCGGATAATGCGACTTACTCCACTTCTCCGGGCAAGACGCCGGGTTCGAGAGATTTTGTCAACTATTTCTTGATGGAAAATCACGAGGGCTATTGTGTTCATTTTGCAACGGCTGGCGTTCTGCTGGCACGGTATGCCGGCATTCCGGCACGGTATTGTGAGGGTTATGTTGCAACGCCGTCCGACTTTGAAAAAGCCAAGCAGAAAAAAGATGGTTCTTACACGGTCACGCTGACGGATGCCCGTGCCCATGCATGGTGTGAATTTTACGTCACCGGATACGGCTGGATTCCATTTGAATTTACGCCGGGCTACTACGGCGGAGCAGCAGAACCGGAAGAGGGCACTGCGGAAGCCACAACAACGACCACCACAACGGCAGCAGTTCGCACAGAAATTGCAACCACCGAACAGACAACCGAGCAGACCATTGGCATTGCAACACAAACCACGGCTGTTGTCACTTCAACGCCGTCACAACTGGGCACAAATTCCCGCACCGATTCTGGAAATCATTCCTCGATTGGCAGAACCATCCTGCGGATTTTGTTGGTGCTGGTGCTGCTTGCAGCTGTGATTGCTGCACCGTTCCTGTTGCGGATGTGGGCATTGCAGAAACGAACCGAACAGTTCCATGCAGCAGACCGCAAAAAAGCAATTCTTTGGATGTATGCATATTGGGAGCGGTTGTTGGAAACGGTTTCCATTCGAGCCGGAAATGAATCCGTTCTGGCATTTTCAAAGACCGCTGCACAGAAATTACAGGAACAGCAGTTGCCGAGTGACAACACTGCACCATTCTGTGAATTGGTTTCTGCCGTGAACTTTGGCGGAGCAACGCCATCCGCAGAAGCGTGTGCAGCAGCAGAGCAAGCGTTGCAGCAGCTTGCAGAGGCGATTTATCAGGCAAAATCGCCGTTGCAGAAACTGTATTTCAAATATATCCAACATCTTATTTAAAAACGAAAGGGGTCTTTTCCATGGCAGCAACAAAAACAAAGAAGAAAACCGACAACAAAAAAATGATGCAAGCACTGCAATTCATCATGCCGCTTCTATTGATTGGTTTGGGGGTTCTGCTGATTCGCCGGCGGGATGCCTTGAATCAAGTCTTTATGGCAATCGGAATTGTCATCGCCCTGATTGGCTTGATTTACACGGTTGTTTACTATGCGACCAAGCAGTACGAGAAAAAGCCGCCTTACCTTGCCTCTGGCATTGGGCTGCTGGTCATCGGCGGCATCATTATCATTATTCCGTTTTTGGCAGATACGTTCATCCCGTTCTGCATTGGGCTGTTCATCTTAATCAGCGGTATTACGGGTTTGATGGATGCGTTCCAGCTGAAAAAGTTTAGTTCCGATTGGCAAATTCCATTGGCATTTTCCGTTCTGATTACCCTGATGGGGGTTGCAGTTCTGATTTGCACCTTCTATCTGTCCGGTGTCGTTTGGATTATCATTGGCATTATGCTGATTGTCAGCGGTCTGATGCGATTCATTAACGCCATCATCTCGGTAAATGCAAGAAAGAAACAAATTCCGGATGATGTAATTGAAGGGGAAGCAACCGAAGTATAACATTGTTTTTCAAGGAGAAATGGTCAACCAAGGAGATTCCAACACGGGAAAGAATTGGTTGACTTTCTTTTTTTGCTATGCTATAATGGACAAAATTGGTGGAGTTTGATTTCCGGGGACGAAAGGATTGACAACATGCAACGAATCCGACAAAAGAAACATGGTTCGATTCGAGATTTTTATGCAGCAGCGATTTTAACAGGCTGCCTGACGATATTTTTATGCCTGCTCTGGGTGATTCATCCAGATTTGATTTTTGGTTCTACGATGGACTGGAACAACCAGCACATCATTTTTCCGGATTATTTCCGGTCACGGTTTTACCAGACGGGACAACTCTTTCCAAACTTTGCTTCTGCCATTGGAGCAGGGCAGAACATCTATGAATTTACCTATTACGGATTATTCAATCCGATTTTTTTGCTTTCTTACCTATTGCCGTTTGTGCCGATGATGGACTATATTCAATGCAGTAGTATCTTGTTGATTTGGGGAAGCGGCATGCTGTGCTATTGGTTTTGTCGGCAGCATTTTTCTGAACGGATTGCCTTTGTCTGTGGGTTTCTGTATTTGTTTTCCGCTCCGCTGATTTATCATGGACATCGGCATTTGATGTTCATGAATTATCTGCCGTTTTTATTCTGGGCATTGTTTGCCGTTCGGCGGTGTCAGCAGCATCAGCGTGTTTCGGTTTCACTGATTCTGGCGAGTATCTGTATCTTAGGGTGCAGCTTCTTTTTTGCAGTCGGCAGTTTCCTGACGATTTTTTTGTATGCATGGTTTCTCTATTTGCAGGAATCCGGCTTGAAAAAATCCTTTTTGCTGCGGATTCTGGTGCACTTGTTTTTTGCAGGAATGCTCTGTATGTGTTTTTTGCTCCCGACTGCTCTCGCCCTCTTGCAGGGACGTTCCGAAACGCACTTGGATAAAAAATTCTGGTTAGAAGTGTTTGTGCCAACAGTGCAGCTTTCCTATTTCTTCTATCAGCCCTATGGCGTTGGCTTGACGATTACGGGACTGTTTGCCCTGCTGGTCGGCTGCTGGACGAAAAAGAAAGCCGTTCGCTTTTTGTCAGTGACATTGCTATTATTGTTGTGTTTGCCGATGTTGCTGTATCTGATTAATGGCTTCCAGTATCTGGATGGAAAAGCCTATATTCCGCTGCTGCCGCTGGCGATTCTGGTATATGGCTTTTTCTTTCAGTCGCTGCAAACAAAACAGATTCCATGGAAGACCATTTTGCCTATGTTTTTACTGCTTTTGTCATCCGGATGTTTCTTTGCCTGGAATCTGTTTGACGGAGCGAAACGCTGGATTTTCTTGGGGCTGACTACAGTAGAAACGATTCTCTTTTTGTGCTTATTGCAACCTTGGCGGACGCCAAAAATGCCGAACAACTGGAACCGCATTTTATGGATGGCATGCAGCATGCAGCTGGTTTATAGTTTCCTGCTGAATGGTACAGATGATACGCTACTGAAGAAATCCACCATGCAGCAATATCAAAATGCGGACATCGACACGCTTTGGAAACAGACAACCGAACAGGATGACAGCTGGTATCGGGTCTATAATGCCACGCAGCCCTATGCAACTGCAAACCAGACGCAGCAGGGAACGTGTTTTCTCTCTACGGTCTATGCTTCCGTACAGAATAAAACCTATTCCAATTTCTATTATCATCAGCTGTTCAATGAAACCAGTATCCGCAACAATGCGGCAGTGGATGCAGTGAAAAATTTGGCGTATCATATCTGGATGGGGGACAAGTATCGACTGGATTTCAAGGGAAAAACCCTGTTCGGCTATGAGCCAAAATATACGAGTGGGGATTACTGTGTCTATGAAAACCAGTATGCCTTGCCGATTGGCTATGCAACAGACCGTTGGATTTCCATGGATACCTTCCAGCAGCACAATGAAGCAGAACAGGTTTTGGATTTGCTGTCGGGAATCGTTCTGCCGGAGCAGGTCGCTGACACGGAAATGAAACAACCGCAATCCCTGCAAACCATATCCGAACAGGAGATAGAATCGGTTTTGCAAACGATAGAACAGGAATTCCCAGTGACTCGAAACGGAGAGACACTGTTGATTTCCGCAGAACAGCCGATAACAAAAACCATTTCGCTGCCGAAATCCTGTGCCGGAAAGCTGTTGCTGCTCTCTATGGAAGTGGATAATACCATTGTGGCGGGTTCTGATGATGTTTTCATTATGATAAATGACATGAAAAACAAGTTGACCGCACCAGACTGGAAGTATCACAATCAGAACTATCATTTTACCTATTTGCTTTCAGATGTAACGGACACACTGGAACTATCATTTTCTGCCGGAACGTATCAGGTTTCCAATCTGCATGGCTACACGCTGCCGGAAACCGTATTGGAGCAGGCAGTACAGCAGGTCACACCATTGGAAACAACAGCAGAGCAAGTGCGAGGGGATACGATTTCCGGAACGATTACCACAGAGAAAGACGGCTGGTTTGTGCTTTCCGTGCCGTATGATACCGGATTTACCGTGACAGTAGACGGAACGGAAACGGCATATGAAAAAGTCAACCTCTCCTTTTTAGGGATTCCGCTGTCTGCCGGAACACATAAAATCGTCTGGACGTATCACGCCCCCGGTGCAGCGACTGGGAAAAAAATCACACTGATTACCGCCGGAATCCTCCTGCTTTGGGTGGGGCTTTCCTACGGCATTCAGCGAAAACAATCAGAGAGAAGGACTTTATCATGAGTATTTACACAGAAAAAGCAGTTGCCCTGTTTCGGGAGGGTTATAACTGTGCCCAAGCCGTAACGGGTGCATTTGCGGAGCAGTTTGGTATGTCACAGGAAGATGCTCTGCGATTTTCCGAGGGCATGGGTGCTGGAATGGGACGGCTGCGGTTGACCTGCGGAGCGGTTTCCGCAATGGCACTGCTGGCAGGGTTAAAGCTGAGCAACGGAAAACCGAATGACTTAACAACACGAAAAGAAGTTTATGCCGTTGTACAGGAAATGACCAAGGCATTTCAGGAGAAAAACGGCAGTATCATCTGTGCGGAACTGCTCGGGGCAGCCAGACCAAAACACGAAACCGCCCAACCCGAAGCACGAACAGCAGCCTATTATCAAAAGCGTCCTTGTGTGGGATGTGTAGAAGATTGTGCAGAGATTGTAGAACAGTATCTCTGCGGAACAGGAGAGGAGTAATCAAGATGTATCGAACCTATCGAAAAGAAGCAGAAGCATTGGTGCAGCAAATGACCGTTGCAGAGCAGGCAAGTCAGCTGCGATATGATGCACCGGCAATTCCACGGCTGGGGATTCCTGCTTACAACTGGTGGAACGAGGGTTTGCACGGACTGGCAAGAGCCGGAACGGCGACGATGTTTCCGCAGGCAATCGGCATGGCAGCAACCTTTTCTCCCGAACTGGTGCAGGAGATGGGCGAGGTGACAGCGACCGAAGCACGGGCGATGTATCACGCTTGTTCCGAACAGGGCGACCGAGATATTTATAAGGGGCTGACGCTCTGGACACCAAACGTCAACTTGTTCCGCGACCCTCGTTGGGGCAGAGGACAGGAAACTTATGGAGAAGACCCGTATTTGATTGCAACGCTGGGAACTGCAATGGTGCACGGTATGCAGCAGGACGGGGACTATTTAAAAGTAGCAGCCTGTGCAAAGCATTTTGCCGTGCACAGTGGGCCAGAAGCGGTTCGGCATACCTTTGATGCGGAAGTTTCTGCAAAGGATTTGGAAGAAACGTATCTGCCTGCTTTTCAAGCGTTGGTCGAAGATGCAGAAGTGGAAAGCGTGATGGGGGCATATAATCGGGTGAATGGTGACCCAGCTTGTGCCAGCCCGATGCTGATGCAGAAACTGAAAGACTGGCAGTTTGACGGCTATTTTGTTTCGGATTGCTGGGCGATTCGGGATTTCCACACCACGCATAAAATCACAGAAACGGCAACCGATTCCATTGCACTGGCACTGAAAGCAGGCTGCCATTTGAACTGTGGCTGCACCTATGTGCAGATTTTGTTAGCGTTGGAAGAGGGGAAGATTACCGAGGACGATATTTTTCAAGCCTGTGTACGGGTGATGCAGACCCGTTTCCGGCTGGGCATGTTTGCAGAACAAGAACCCTATGCCGATTTGCCGATTACGGTTTTGGCTTGTCCGGAACACAAGGCGAAATCGCTAGCAGCTGCAGAACGCTCTATGGTATTGCTGCGGAATGAGCAGCAGATTTTACCGTTACAGGCGGAACAGCTGCAAACCATTGCCGTAATCGGGGCAAATGCGGATAGCCGTGCAGCGATGGTGGGGAACTACAACGGAACGCCAGACCGTGCAATTACATTCCTAGAGGGCATTCAGCGTGCTTTTTCTGGTCGGGTGCTCTATGCGGAGGGCTGCCACCTGTTCAAAGACCGTTGTTCCGAATTGGCACAGCCGGGCGACCGCTATGCAGAAGCGGTTGCCGTTGCAAAGGCAGCGGATGTGGTCATTCTCTGCCTCGGCTTGGATGCCACGCTGGAGGGTGAAGAGGGCGATACTGGAAATGAATTTGCCTCTGGGGATAAGGCAGATTTACGGCTGCCGGAACCGCAGCGGGTATTGCTCCAGAAAATCAAGGCAACTGGAACGCCAATTGTTCTAGTAACTGCAACCGGCAGTGCAATTTGTCCGGAACTCGAAACAGAAGCATGGATACAAGCATGGTATCCGGGTTCGGAGGGCGGAACGGCATTGGCAAACTTGCTGTTCGGCAAGTGTTCGCCGTCTGGAAAGCTGCCTGTAACATTCTATGCCGATGCAGAGAAACTGCCAGCATTCACAGACTATTCTATGCAGCATCGAACCTATCGCTATACGCAGGAAAATATTCTGTATCCGTTTGGCTATGGGCTGACCTATGGAACGGTTGTCTGCACAGACTTGCACTATGAAAATGGCGTTGCGGTTGTAACGGCGGAAAATCAGGGCAGTTTCGACACAGAAGAAGTGATTCAGCTCTATATCAAGAGCAATGCAGACTGTGCCGTGCCATACCACAGCTTGTGCGGATTCCAACGGGTATTCTTGCCGGCAGGAGCAAAGAAAACCATTTCCATTCCGCTTGCAAAGAATGCCTTTACCAGCGTTGATGAACAGGGAAATCGTGGCATATATGGAACAACCTTTACGCTCTATGCTGGGATTTCGCAGCCGGATGAAAAGAGTCAGCAGCTGACTGGAACAGCTCCTGTCATGCAGGTGATTTTCGCTTCGGAGCTGCATGCATAAATTCCCAGAAATGCATTACAAAGATTGACAAGGAAAAGAAAAGGTGCTATAATAGCAAGCAGTAAAGTTGAACAAGGGGGAGATTTTTTATGAAACATTTTCAACGAGTATTATTGGCAGCTGGTCTGCTGGTAAGTTTGTCCGGCTGTGATGCCATTTCTGACCCAAGTTCGGATATTCCGGAACAAATTGTCGTTGCAGACAGTACGACCGAACCATCTGATGCAGAAACCGCAGAAGCTGTGATAGAATCCGAGCCATCGCTTGCAGGAACAGAATCTGCAAGCGAATCCACCAGCACACAGACCACGTTGCTTTCCGAAACTGTTTCTACAACAGAAACTACAACCACTGCAGCAAATGCAGATGCATTGGTTGGAGATACTGGGCTGACCACTTCGGAATGGTTGAAAAAAGCACAAGGACTGTATGAAACGGCTGCAAAGACCATGTTCCAGTATTGCTGCACTTCGCAGATGTTCCAGTATGATTTCTCGGACAGCAACCAGCCAAATTATTATCATATTACCGATTATGATACCATTGCAGATGCAACAGAGCCGTATTATGAAGTCTTTTCCAGAAAGAGCCACAGCGGAGATTTTGATTCGTTGCTGCTGGAAGCGGACGGAAAGCTGTATGGACTGGCGGGTGACCGTGGTTCAGACATTACGTATCAGGGAGCAACCGTTACTGCCTTGGAAAGTGCAACAGAGGATACCTTGACTTTTACCGTTGCCTTGACTTATACGGGAACAGATGGGGAAGACACCACCACAAAGAATGACAGCTTCTCTCTGTACTTGGAAGATGGCGTTTGGAAGGTAGATACTTTTACATTGCCGTACTAAGAGCAGGTGGAAAGGAGGAAAACAGATGGCTTTTTTGAAGAAATAGAGATACAAAAACTTTTTTGTGCAGAGGAAGCAGACACCTTTCCACCTTTTACAGAAAAAGACCTTTTAGAAACAGAAAAAGCAATTGGTTGGAAGATTCCAGCATCCTATCTCGCACTGCTGAACATCAAAAACGGCGGTCGGATTGATGAGGCATTTGAAGAGAGTTGGCTTTCCGTGATTTATGGGATTTCCTCAAACGGAAAAGGGCTTGCAGATTGGTATGATAACTGGATCAACGAGTGGCAGTATCCCAACATTGGCATTCCATTCGGGGAAACACAGTCGGCAGGGCATGACCTGTATTTTATGGATTACAGAGCCGTGGACGAGAACGGCGAACCTCGGATTGTTCTGATTGACAACGAAATGAACAATGCCGTCACGGTTGTTGCGAAGAATCTAGAAGAATTTCTGACGAAAATTTATCATCATGAGGAAGTCTGAGGAAGTAGGCGTTTACCGGATGTCCAGAATCGAATCAGAAGAATTGTCAATGACGGATGTAGAATGGTATGGTGTCGACAGAAAAGGAAAGATTGCTGTATTTTGCAGTGCAGGAATCGCAAATGTACCGGAATTTGTATGTGCAGATAAAGAACGACAGGAATGCCTGATTGCATTATTTGAAAAGTTGCCCATTTTGTCAGGCGTTCAGTTTTGTTTTGCCTGTGCAGAAAAAAATCTGCTGCCATTTCAGGTAGCAGAGACATTTTCCGGAAAGGGTTTCTTTTATTATGATTCGGACGACCATTCAAAATCTCATAAAAATGTGGGAGTCTATCAAAAGTATTATACCATCTCTTCTAAACCAACCAATCCGCTTTTTTATGCAGAGCTTCCGGTGTCCATACAACTGCTTTTAAAAGGCAATTTTCTGCCAATTGATGATTTTCAGACATGCAACATCGTTGCTGTAGAAAATGCTTATTGAAGAAAAGGAATGTGAATTTATGTTTGATAAACAGAACACCAGAGAATTAAACGAGCAGAAAGCAAGAGAATACGGGAAAAGAATTGTCGATCTACTTGCTGCAAAGCAATATAAAGAAATTATTTCAGCGGTAGATGAAATAGACGAAAGCAAAGATGTGGAAACATTTGAAGAAGATTTGAGTTTGTTTATAGAGTGGTATCTGGATGAGAACCAGTTAAAAATAGAACCTTATGATACAACTGCGATTTCTGATGCAGATGAGCAGGAACGCTTTTTTTATAACGATGAGGATGAAAATGACTTGGATTTTTCCTATGAATATGATTTGCAGGATACAGATTTGACTTTGATGCTGGATTTTATTTATGAAGATGGAAAGTATATTGTAATTTTTGTGGATGTTCATCAGCTGTAAGAAGTTTCCGTTTCATGAAATCATTTTTTATTTCTCAAGAAAAAGCTTAAAAAAGGAATACTGTTATTTTTCATGTCGTGTTGCGGTATTCGGAATCCGTCATTCATTTTATTTCTGAATTGTAAAAATTTATTTTTCTATTGACAGGCTGTTTGATTTTTGGTATAATAACAGAAGTGTTATTGGGGTATAGCCAAGTGGTAAGGCAACGGACTTTGACTCCGTCATTCCGCTGGTTCGAATCCAGCTACTCCAACCATAACCGCACTGCACAAATGATACAATTGTGCAGTGCTTTCTTTTTGGAAAAGCGCCGAAAATGCGTGACCTTTTCGACTTTATCAAGCAAAAACAGCCTGCTGTGGAGTGCTTTCGCAGCAGGCTGTTTGTATTTCTGAAACAACAAAAAAACGATAGGGTAAAATAAAACGGTAGGTCGAGGCTATCGTTTTTTTGTTGTAAAATCAAAATTAGAACCATAAAAAATGCCATGCTGGGAAAGCACATCCTCCCAGCATGGCATTTTGTTTCTATGAAATGTAGATTTCTTCGTAAAATCCGCCCATTTATTTGCAGAAATTTCAGACAAAACAGCATCGAATCTGCTATCATTATAGCAGATTTTCAGAAAAAGTAAAGTATATATTTCTGAAAATTCATGAATAAATCATCCAAATCGGAGAAAAAACAGGATTTTCCCTGTTTTGAACAGTCCGAAAACTTGTCAGGAGGAATTTCAAATGCCGAGAAGAGGCAGCAACATTTACAAGAGAAAAGACGGTCGGTTTGAGGGACGTGTCCCGATTGGTCATAAGGAAGATGGATCGCTGAAATACAAATTTGTGTATGCCAGAACGCTTTCCGAGGTAAAGGAAAAGATGGCACAATTTCAAGCTGTTTTGCAGAGCCAGCCAGTTTCTGCTTTGAAATTGACCGTGGCAGAGGCATCTCGTCAATGGCTTTCCGCAGCAAAATTGCGTGTGAAACCGTCCAGTTATGCGCACTATGAAAACATCATTCGCAATCATATTCTTCCGGATCTCGGAACAAAGTATCTCACGGATATGACAACACATCAGCTGAATGATTTTGTCTATGAGAAACTGCAAAGCGGTCGATTGTGCGGAACTGGCGGACTTTCCGCTCGGTTTGTACAAGACATTATGCGGGTTTACCACAGCATAGAACAGTATGCAGTGCAGGAATATCACATTCGTGGAACACATTTCACTATGCCGAAAGCAGAGAAAAAGCAGCTGGATGTTTTGTCTTCTGAGGAGCGAAAGAAATTGGAACAGTATCTTCTTCAGACAGGGTTGACCATTGATCTGGCGATTCTGCTGTGCTTGTTCACCGGTTTGCGTGTAGGTGAATTATGCGGCTTGCAGTGGAGCGATATTGACTTTGAAAACGGAACGCTTTCTGTAAAACGAACGGTGCAGAGAGTCTATCGAAATGGCTGCTCTGAGGTGCTGATTGGCTCTCCTAAAAGCAGAACTTCTGTGCGGACAATTCCGGTTCCGTCCTTCTTGTTGACACTGCTGGAGAAGAAAAAACGGCAGGATTTTTTGTACCTGATTACTGGGAAAAGCAAACCGGCAGAACCGAGAACCATGCAGTATCGGTTTCAGAAAATCCTGAAACTCTGTGGTATCCGGAAGGTTCCATTTCATCTGCTTCGACACACTTATGCCACAGATTGTATTGCCCATGGGTTTGATGCAAAGACGCTGAGTGAATTGCTAGGACACGCTGATGCCAGTATTACTTTGAATCGATATGTGCATTCTTCTATGCAAATGAAGCAGGAATATGTAAAGCGACTGCAATTGACGGGATAATGTTTCGCCGTCAAAAAATCGTATGGAAAATGCAAAAAGTATCGGAAACAGCGTGATTTTTTAGGTTTGAATGGTCAATGGGCGGATTTTACGAAACAAAAATGCTTCTTTCCTTTTAGTATCTCCAGTGATAAACCATCTATTCTTCTTGCTTTTTGGGATTTTTTATGGTATTATGGAAATAGAGAGAGAAAGCTAAGAAAGGGGCATATTACGTGATTCGAGTTGCAATGTGCGATGATGAAACCATGTTTCTTCAAACATACCAGAAAAGAGTTTCAGAATTATTTCAGGAGCATAATGTAGGCTGCAAAATTGATACATACACAGATGCCAGACGATTTTTAGAACATTGTGAAAAAACGTCCTATGATCTCATTTTTCTGGATATTGATATGCCGGAGCTGTCCGGAATCCAGCTTGCTTCTAAATTCCGTGACAATGGGGTGGATACGACACTTGTATTTGTGTCCAGCCATGATGATTTCGTATTTGAAACATTTCGCTATAATGCGTATCGTTTTGTTCGCAAGAATAAACTTCTCAGTGATACACAGGAAATGATTTCTTCTTTCTGTGCTGCCTTAAAAACGAAATCTGTTATAGTTCAACTTGATTTAGATCAGCAGAGGACACTCGAACAAAAAGTTTCAGACATTGCATATTTCTATTCCATTCGACATGATATCTATTTTGTAACTGCACAAAAGAAATCGATTCGGCTTGCAATGCACACATACACGATGAATGAATTGGAAAGACAGTTTACAGAAAAAGGCTTTATTCGAGTACATAGAAGTTATCTGGTGAATTATGCTTGGATTTTACAAATCAAAGGAGATCAGGTGTACCTGAAAAATTGTCAAGATAAAATACCGTTGAGCCGAGGCAGAAGTGAGAAAGTAAAATTACAGTATCAGCGATTGATTCGGGAGGAGGGTGTATTATGATTTGGCAATGTACAGAAATTCTTGCAGTTATCGTGGAATGTATGATCGTTACACGAATGCTGATCCAATACTTTAAGTTTCGATCGGAAGATTATCGGATTCTGAAATGGCTTCTCTTGTTTTCGTTGTTGTTTGCAACAGATATGGCAGGAACTTTCGGAATAGCAAACGAAACATTTTTGATTTCCAGTTGTCTGTTGATTGAGATTGCGTTTTCTACGATTTTTTTGAAAGGAAACATCTTTGAGAAAATTCTGATTTCCGTAATCAATTACGTTTTAGTATATTTTATCAATCTTCCGGTAATGTCAGCAATTAGTGCAATTACGGGCATTCCAATGTTACAGCTTCAAATG